>SAMEA3387515__coassemble_6534_pt1 | contig 3320 bp, 3 predicted proteins | sample SAMEA3387515__metabat2_high_PE_011 | metagenome-assembled genome bin SAMEA3387515 (sample SAMEA3387515) | Felis catus | biome: Faeces | place: United Kingdom | collected 2012 | reverse complement strand
AAATATAATAAATATGAAAAATAACAGAATAGCTAAATTTTCTAATAATTAAGAAAGTCATTACAAAAAATATATTTTATATATTAATTGAAAATAACATTTGAAACACATTTAGAAATATGATATTTTAGATTAGGTGCGATTATTTAAATGGAGGGAGTATAAAGTAATGATTGATGTAAGTAAATTTTTAGTTAATGAAGCAAATGAATGTTTATTATGTAAAAAACCAAGTTGTAGAACAAATTGTCCAGTTCATACAGACATACCTGGCATAATAAACCTATTTAAAGAAGGTAAAATGGAAGAAGCAGGACAGATACTATTCGAAAACAACCCAATGTCAGCAATATGCGCAATGGTTTGTCCTCACGAAGATCAGTGCTTCGGTCACTGTATAAAAGGAATCAAAAAAGACCCAGTAGAATTCTATAAAATAGAAGAATTCATATCAAGAGAATTCTTAAAAACTGGTAAAATAACTATAAAAGAAGAACCTAAAAACCAGAGAGTTGCAGTAGTTGGTTCAGGTCCAGCAGGTTTAACTATAGCTACAGAATTAGTTAAAAAAGGATACAAAGTAACTGTATTTGAAAAAAATGGTAGAGTTGGTGGTATATTAAGATACGGTATACCTGATTTCAGATTACCAAGAGAAATAGTTAAAGACATGATAAGAATATTAGAAGAAGCTGGAGTTGTTTTCAGAACAAATACTGCTATAGGTCAGGTTATAACTATAGATAAATTATTCTACGATGGATACGATGCTGTGTTCATAGGAACTGGTACTTGGAGTCCAAAGAGATTAGATATAAAAGGTGAAACACTAGGTAACTCACTATATGCAATAAACTACTTAAGATCACCAAAGAGATATAACTTAGGTAAAAAAGTTATAGTAATAGGTGCAGGAAACGTTGCGATGGACGCTGCAAGAAGTGCTAAACGTTACGGAGCAGATGAAGTTACAATAGCATACAGAAAAGACTTCTGCGATATGAAAGCTTGTAAAGCAGAAATAGAAGAAACTAAAGAAGATGGAGTAGTATTTGATACATATAAAGCTCCTATAGAAATAACTGAAGAAGGTGTAATATTCGCTGATACTCACAGAGTTAAAGGTGAAGACGGTAGAGAGTCAGTTGTTATGATAGAAGGAAGCGAAAAATTATACGAATGTGATTCTGTGCTAATAGCTATAAGCCAGACTGCAAGAAATACAATCGTTAAAAACAACCCTGAGTTAGAAGTAAACAAATGGGGACTTTTAGTAACTGACGAATACGGTGAAACAACTAGAGAAGGTGTATTCTCTGGTGGGGACGTTACTTCAGGACCAAGTACAGTTATAGAAGCTGTTGTTAATTCTAAAAAAGCAGCTGAATCTATAGACAGATACTTAACTAGTAAAAGAAAATAAATTTGTAAAATAGAGGGACAAGAGTATAACTACTCCTTGCTCCAGGCTTCAGTGCCCCACACTGTTAGAGTAACACATTTAGCAGTTGTGGGGCGCTTGCAGTATTGTCGCTTTAGAGTAGTTATAACTCTTGTCCTTAGTTTATAAATTTGTTTGAAGCAAAAATGCTGCTGTTGAATATTTTGTAAAGAATGTTCGACAGTAGCTTTTTTACAATCAATTAGATATAAAATTTGTTAAATTTGAACACATATTAAATTATGATATAATAATAGTTGAAAGGAGTGGATACAATTTGAAGAGAGAAATTTTTGAAAGACTAGTAAAATGGAAAAATAAACCAGATGGTTCTAGAAATGTTTTAATGTTAAAAGGAGCTAGACAGGTAGGAAAGACATGGCTTCTTAAAGAACTAGGTGAAAAATGTTTTGAAGATTATGTATATATCAATCTAGAAAGATATGCAGATACACTAACAATTTTTGAAGAAACTCTAGATCCACACATAATAATAGAGCAATTAGGTCTTATATTTGAAAAGAAAATAATTCCTGGGAAAACTCTGATTATTTTAGATGAAATACAGAGTGTTCCAAGAGCATTGTTGCTTTTAAAATTCTTCAAAGAAGAAGCTCCAGAGTATCACGTATGTTGTGCGGGTTCCCTTCTAGGGGTTCGGCTACATAGTGGAATAAGTTATCCAACTGGATGCTTAGAAACTATTTATATTCGCCCTTTGAGTTTTAAGGAATTTTTGATTGCAAGTGGGAAAGAAGAAAATGTAAAATTTATAGAAACAGCATCTTTGGAAAAACTGGAAAGTATGTCATTTGAACACTTAGAGTATCTTCTAAGAGAATATATGTTCATTGGTGGTATGCCTGCAGCTGTTCAAACTTGGCTAGATACAAAAGATTATGTAGAAGTAAAGAATATTTTAGCAAATATAGAAGATGACTATAGATCTGATTTTTCTAAATATACAGATGCTATTACAAGTAAAAAAATAACAGAGGTTTGGGAAAATATTAGTAAACAGTTGAGTAAAGAAAATAAAAAATTTATTTTTGGATTGATTAGAAACAGTGCAAGAGCTAAAGATTATAGCTTGGCAATTCAATGGTTGACAGATTCTTCTGTTATACAGAAGGTAAATTGTATAAATACGCCTAAATTGCCTTTGAGTGCGTATAAAGAAACAGATGTATTTAAAATTTTTGTTAATGATATAGGATTGCTAACAGTTTTAAATCAAGTTTCACCAAAATTAATTTTAAAAGGAAATGAGTTATTCTCTGAATATAATGGAGCATTGACTGAGCAATTTGTACTTCAAGAATTATATAAATTTGATGATGTAGCATATTGGGCAAAAGATAATCACGAAGTAGATTTTGTGATTCAAAATGATTTAGACATAATTCCTATTGAGGTAAAAGCTGGAACAACTGTACATACAAAATCTCTAAATTATTATAAGGATAAATATAATCCAAATTTAGCTGTAAAAACATCTTTAAGAGGGTTTAAATATCAAGATGGAGTGCTCAATATACCACTTTACATGATTTGGGCACTAAAAAATATATTAGATAAAATTCCAGATAATTCGATAAAAAAAGCAAATATATTATAAAAACAATGGCTGTTACAAAATTTTGTGGCAGTCTTTTTTATTATATATGTTATATACAAACAATGTTATAATAATATTACAATAAAGGCGGTGTTGAAATGTTAAATATTTACTTTGGAGATAAAGAGGGAAGCAAATATATTTATAATCCTGATTCATATTTTGACCATTGGTATGATCCAAATTGGTTGGTAAAAGATTTATCTAAGGAGCAACTATATAGTTGTTAAAAATATAGTCAAAAATATACATATATAGACA
>SAMEA3387515__coassemble_6124_pt1 | contig 3571 bp, 2 predicted proteins | sample SAMEA3387515__metabat2_high_PE_011 | metagenome-assembled genome bin SAMEA3387515 (sample SAMEA3387515) | Felis catus | biome: Faeces | place: United Kingdom | collected 2012 | reverse complement strand
CGTCTGTAGATTGTTGTTGAATATGATATATGCTCCCCTTTTTGTTTGTGATCTGTTTTAAAATTTTAGAGAAGAGTTATTTTGTAGTAAGTTTTGTTATAAGGTATGTAGACTTTATTGTATATAATTTGAATATTTTTTTTATTTTGTAAATATATTTTAAATTTTTGTTGGATTTGCTATAATATGGGTATAAATAATTTATCATCTAAAGGAGTTGACAGTTATGCTATTTGTTTGGGAAAATCTTAAGACAGACAGACAGACAGACAGACAGACAGACAGACAGACAGACAGACAGAGTAGTTTAAAGTCTTTTTCTTTTGATGCAAAAAATTACATAAAATTAGAGATTAAGCACAGAGAGATTATATTCTAAGGGATATAGTTTTTTCTGTGCTTTTTTATTTATAAGTTTTACTATATTTAAAATTATAATTTTGGAGGGATTAGTTATGAATAAGAAAAAATCAAAAGCATTGGCATTTTTATTGGCGGCATCACTTTTAGTTCCAAGTACTAATGGGATAGTTAGTGCAGCAGAGTTAAAAGGAGGTAATATTGTTGCTGAAGAATCGATGTTAAAAGAAGAGTCATATACAGTTGTAAAAACTGAAGATGAGTTAAGAACAGCTCTTAACAACGGTAAGAAAAAAATAGCGATAGACGCTGATTTGGAATTAAAGAACAGTGTACCTATTAACGTCGAAGGTGTAGAAATAACAGGAAGTATAAAGGTTGAAAATGGTATATCAAAAAATCAAACAACTATAAAGGGTGGAGGCATGTTTAATATAAATGCCGATAATGTAGTAATAGAACGTTTAAATTTTGATAATACAAAAGAAGGATCTGTTGGATTTGAGATAGGGAAAAATATAAATACTACAATAAGATTGTGTGAATTTAGCGGTAAGCCTATATTTAATTTAATAATTTGCGATCCAACATCATCACTTGAATTTAGAAATAATAAAGTAAATATGAATGCAAGAGCATTAATAGTTGGTGTAAGTAATGGCAGTCTTATTTCAAATAATGAAATAGATTTAAAAAATGAACATTATGGTTCTAATGATAGATCTGGAGTAATGTCATTAAAAGCATTAGAGTCTCAGAGTGGAGATGTTACTATAACTGAAAATACATTTAGAAATGCTAATAGAGTTATAGGGGTAGACTATTCTAATATAGATGGAAAAAGAATAAAGATAAAGAATAATAAGTTCATAGAAAGCAGATATGCACTTGAAGTTGGAACAAGTGCAAACAAAGGAAATAATTATGATTTATCAAATAATTATTTTACTCATAAAGATGCTGGTGGTGTAGGAGCATTAAGAATAGAAGATGCAGATTCTAAGTCTGGAAGTCATTTTAGTTATGGTGAATCTGGAACAGAAATAAAATTAGATGACTCTACTCCAGTAGATATAATAGTAGGACCATATTATTCTTCAGAGAGTAATATTGGTTCAACAAATGTCTCTCATGCAGGAGTTGCAACTGTAAATGGAAAAGACTACCCAACACTAGAAAAAGCAATAAAAGCAGCTGAAGAAGGAGATGTAGTAAAACTTGTTTCTGATATAACAGTTGATACTTGGAATCAGATATGGGGTATAAAAGGAATTACATTAGATGGTAATGGAAAAACAATAAAAGTAACAAATAAAATTGAAAGTAATCAAAATCATGATTCTGTATTACTTTCAGCTGGTGGAAATGAATTTAAAAATTTAATAATAGATTTAAGTGAATTAAAAGAAGGAAGTAAACAACAAGGAGTAAGAGCTATATCAGCTGCAGAGGACGATAAAATAGAAAATGTAACTATAAAAGGAAATGAATTTGTAAGTTATGGAATTGTAGCTGATGAGCAAAGTAAAAATTTAGAAGTTAAAGGTTCTAATATATCAAACTGTAAACATGGTATTTATTTTGCAACAGAAAATAATAATGTTGGTGAAAATATAAGAATAGATGATAATAAATTTAGTGATTGTGAATTTGCTACTATATTATATCCAGAAAATGCATATTTTATAAATAATGAACTAAATAATAGTCCATTAAATATCATGACAGATACAACTACAGTAATAAATAATAATATAAAAGGCGATTCTAAGATAGAATTCTATGCACCTGTAGAATTTAGAAAAAATTCTATAGAAAAAGCAGAAAATAGTATAGAATTTATGAAAGATAATATAATTAATAATGATCAGATGGTTATTAAAGAAAACTTTTGGGGAAGTGAAAATCCAAACTTTGATAAAATAGTAAAAGGGGATAATAAATTAACTTCTGAACAGTTAGAAAAATTTGAGCCATATCATACTGAAAATTGTTATGGTAATCCAGATGCACCATTAAAAGGAGAAACATATAATATTAATGCTAATGTAAAAGGCGAAGGTACTATAAGTGGAAATCATTTTGCTAAAGAAGGTGAAAAAGCAAAAATAGAACTAGAGCCTGAAAAAGGATGGTACTTATCATCAATAGAATCTAAGGATGTAAAATTAACAAAAGAGTCTAATAATGTATATACATTTATTATGCCTAATAAAGATGTTACTCTTGATATAGTATTTAAAAAGGAAAATTCTTATATACCACCAAAACCTTCTAAACCAGTATATACTCATGAAGAAATAATAGGTTCAGATAGATATGATACAGCAGCAAAAATAGCTGATAAATTAGGATCATACGATACAGTAGTTCTTGTAAATGCAACATCTACAATGTCTGATGGATTATCAGCTTCAGGTCTTGCAGGTAAAGAAAATGGAGCAATATTATTAACTAAAAAAGATTCTATACCTAAAGTAACTATGGATAGACTTAAAAAAGTGAAAAAAGTTTACATCATAGGTGGAGAAAGTGCTATAAGTGCAAAAGTTGCTAAAGAAATAACTGCAGCTAATATAAAAGTTGAAAGACTTGGTGGAAAAACAAGAGTTGAAACTTCAGAATTAGTAGCTAAAAAGTTAGGTAACTACAACAAAGCATTCGTAGTTAATGGATTCAAAGGTGAAGCAGATGCGATGTCAGCTTCAGCTGTAGCTGCTAAAAATGGAGCACCAATATTACTAACTAACGGAAAATCTTCAACTCATGCTAAAAAAGCTGGTGTTGAATACTATGTAATAGGTGGAAATACTGTAGTAGATAAATCAATAGTATCTAAATATGACGCAGAAAGATTAGCTGGATCAGATAGATATGCAACAAATAGAGAAGTTATGGATGAATTCTATTCAGGAAAAGAAAAAGTATATATAGCGAACGGGGATAAATTAGTTGACGCATTAACAGCATCTCCTCTAGCTAAAAATAACGGTATAGTTTTAGTTAACAAAAAATCTGATAAGAGTATATTAAAAGGAAAAGACACTGTTCAGGTTGGTGGAATGGACTTTGAAATAGACTTTGAATAAAACTAAATATAATCAATAAAAATTGATTGAGATTTGAAAGGCTATCACACTATTAATTTAGTGGGGTAGCCTTTTTGTATGTAGAAAACCCCCAGTTAGACTGGGGGTTCAGTAAAGCTTTT
>SAMEA3387515__coassemble_5702_pt1 | contig 3875 bp, 5 predicted proteins | sample SAMEA3387515__metabat2_high_PE_011 | metagenome-assembled genome bin SAMEA3387515 (sample SAMEA3387515) | Felis catus | biome: Faeces | place: United Kingdom | collected 2012 | reverse complement strand
AAATAATTATATCTCATTATATTTTTAATATATAATTTACTATCTTGTTTATTTTTTCATACAAATTCCATTATATCTACATTATTATTTCATTTTCATTTATATTTTGTTACAAAATAATAGTAATTTTTTAGTATATTTATTTTGTAGTTACATAACATTTACAGAAATCGTTTTTTTGTTATTTTTATTTCAATCTATGCTATAATCATAAAAAATAAATTTCAAGGAGGATTTACCCTATGAATATCAAAAAAAATAAAACACTTTATTCTTTATTATTATCTGGAGTATTAATATTTAGTTCATCTGCTCCTATACTAGCAAGCGTTAATGCAGAGGAAGTTACATCTGAAATTCCTTTATTAGAAGAAGTTAGCACTACAGATAATGCAAATTCTGATGTAACTGTCATAAACAATGTTGATGAGTTAGAAAACTACATAGCTGATTATGTATATGAACATAAAGCAGAAATAACACCCTATTATGTTGGTTGGAAAGATGACTTAGTTTCTGGACAAAATTACTGGAATAAATCAAAACAAGGTAAATGTGTGGCTAAAGTTATAAGTCCAAGCTCTATAGTAAAAAATGCTATTTTAAGTTTAACTATAAAAGATATACAAAATCTTTCTTATAAAGCTTTAGCAAAGAAAATTGCAAGTAAGGGTATAAAAGCAAATATATCTCTTGCTGTAGCTTATGATATAGCTAAGTGTGTAAAAAAATATCCATTTAGTTAAATGTATAAATTTAGACTATTTATAAAAAGGATAGATTTTTATGAAAAAAAATAATTGTATTAATTTAATTTTAAAATTTATTTTTCGATTTATACAACTTTATCTTATCTTTGCTGCTGCAAACGTAGTATTTGATAATAATTTCAACTTATTAAATTTATCCTCTATTTCTTTAGATGATTTAACTTTTGATATACTATTTTTCATTATTATAGTATTTATTGAGTTTAGAGATAGATTCTCTTTAAAAGATAAGGAGTGATAATTTATGTTGTTTGAAAGTTTTTTTGATAAAATAAACGAAAAATATATAGATAAAATAAATTTTGAAAGTGTATTTAAAATTGCTATTTGGGCTATGAGTGCATACATTCCACTAGCAATTTTTATATCTATTCTTTCTGGCGATAAATCACTAATACTAAAAATCAATAGTCCTATAGCGTATTTTAAAATTTTTATACTTTTTGTATTTTGCTATATTTTATCTTATACTGCAATCAAAAATGAACCTTATAGAGATGATAGTAATATCAATTGGAATGCTGTCCTCTTAATTCATTGGGAAGCTATTATTTTAATATATCTTCCAGTTAGTTCTTTAGTAGCTATGATTTTTAAAGATTTATCACTTTTAAAACCATATGAACCATTATCATATTTTAAAATATTTGCATATATTGTATTTTCTTACATATTAGCTTATATCGACTTAAAACGTTCTGATAAAAAAGAATAACACATATAAAAAGACCAACAGATTATCGATTTTAATCCGTTGGTCTTTTCTTATCTATTCTTTATTTCATCTAAATATATTTCCTCGGAAATAATTCCATCTCGATACAATGTTTCTATATGATCTTCAAACATCTGCATTCCGTATTTTTTACCAGTTTTTATCATATCATCGATACTCTCATCTTTTCCCTCTCTTATCATAGCAGCTATTGAATTTGTATTTTTCATAATTTCAAATATAGCTCTTCGTCCATTATTTGCTTTTACAAGTCTTTGAGAAAATACATATCTAAGCTGATTAGCCAAAAGTCCTCTTATCTCTTTATGCCTTTCAGACTCAAATAGATTCACTATCCTATCTATCGCCTCAGATGCTTTAGATGTATGAACTGTAGATAGTACAAGATGTCCTGTTTCAGATGCAGAGAGAGCAGTTTCAACAGTCTTTTTATCTCTTATTTCTCCAATCATTATAACGTCTGGATCTTGTCTTAAAGATGATTTCAATCCATCTAAAAAATCTACGGTATCTTTTCCACATTCTCTTTGACTTATTATACTTTTATCACTCTTATGCAAATACTCTATAGGCTCTTCCAATGTGATAATGTGTTTCTTTGATGTTTTGTTTATTCTATCTATTATCGCAGCAAGAGTAGTACTTTTCCCACTTCCAGTTGCTCCAGTTATCAATATTATTCCACTTTTTAAATTACCAGAGCTACATACTATATCTGGAATATTTAATTCCTTTGCTGTTTTTACATGACCTGGAATCAGCCTAATTGATATACAATCTCCCTCATTCCGTCTATAGATATTAACCCTTATTCTAAAAGAGTTTTTATCTTCTTTATTTAATTCATCTTTATTAAGTTCTACATTGTAAAAACTAGACTCTTCAACACCCTCTTTTATATATCTATTTATATCATTTCCCATAATCTCACTATTTTTTATATCATCATTTTCTACTTCATTTTCTAAATCTAAAAAATCAAAATCTCTAGAAAAATCTACCTCTCCACATTCTTCATCCAAATATTTTTCATATCTCTTTCTAAGCTTAGTTTCATCATTTCCTATTAAATCATCACAAAACTTCCTACAAATATCACTATCTACAACTTTTGATGAATACCTCGTCAATTCTCCATCAATTCTTAAAGTTATATAGTCGTTGCAAATTATGTGAATATCAGATGCTTCAAATCTCTTAGCATTTAAAATTACTTCCTTTATGTTCAAAAAATCATCTCCTGTAAATTATATTTCTATAATTATTATTTACAAAAGATGATATATTTATTTCTCAAATTTATAAAAAAAGGAAACAATTTTAATTATTATATACATCGTATACAACTAAATTGTTTCCTTTTATGAATTTTATTTTTTTCTACTATAACAAATAACTAAAGCCATGTAACATATAATCACAATAACAATAGGCACCACAATATTTTCATATATTCCACTTTGTATCTGATATAAAATTGCTGAAAATACTATTATTAAATCTGATATAGAATAACTTATTCCATATTTTATACCAATCACATTCTCGCTTTTTTTACTCATTATAATAAATATAACACTAGCAAGTAAAGCACCTATAAATAATGTACTAACATAGTGAATGTTATTTCCTGTAAAATAAATCATAAACACAAATACAAAATAGAATAAAATTCTACTAATAGCATTTTTATTTAACATATATCATCAACTCCCTAAGCTGTCTGATATGACCATCCTTGATACCTATATGTATATGTAGCTCCTTGGAAGTTCCATTTATCTTCTACATATTTAAGTATAATACCATATCTAGTATCTATACCATCTAATTTTGTTCCTAACACAACACTTATAACTATAACCGCTATTGATAAAAACTTAGAAGGTATATATCCACCTATTTTAAAATAAATTTTATTATTTTTAAGTGAATTTATATAACCTCCGAAAAATAAATATATTCTTTATTTAAAAATATCATATTAATATATTTTCGTCAATATTTTATTTATATATATAAATTTTATTTTATTAAATCTTTTCATCACTTATATTTATTATTCTATCTATACTATTTGCAATAATTTAATCATACTCTAGCTATTGATATTATATGTTGCTGACATCTAAACAATTCATTTGGAAATTTTTTTATTTTTTCTTCTATACAAACTGATTTTATTATGTTATTTATGATTCTTCATATATATTATTATAATTAATTTTTATTCTCCAAAAAAAGAGGAGATAACTCCAAATAGTACGCCTGTCGCCTGAATAGGCGCAAGTACTATTATAGTTACTCCTCTTCCTACTTATATTCAATTAGAATAATTCACTTACTGATTTGTTGCTGAATATTTTATC
>SAMEA3387515__coassemble_5366_pt1 | contig 4187 bp, 2 predicted proteins | sample SAMEA3387515__metabat2_high_PE_011 | metagenome-assembled genome bin SAMEA3387515 (sample SAMEA3387515) | Felis catus | biome: Faeces | place: United Kingdom | collected 2012 | reverse complement strand
ATTATAAATAAAATTTTAAAAAATAAAATATATGTATACGCATCATATATAATTCTTGTAAATGTTGTATTTATAATACTAAAAATATTAGTAAGATTTGCAGAAATGTACGGTGCATTTCAAAATGAACAATATTTAATTATTGTGGAAGTAATACCACAATTAGCAATAATGGCTATTGTAATAACTATATATATAGTTATTGAGATGAAAAAAGAAAACGAAGAAAGACTGAAAGAAAAACGGACGTACAATAGATTAGAAACTAAAAATGATTATTATGAAAAGGTAGAAGAATCTCAAAATCAAATAAGAAGATTATACCACGATATGAATAATCATCTATACAATATACAGATGATGAACAAAAGCTCAGAAGATGCATCTGAATATATATTAAGCTTACAAAATGAGCTTAATGAAGCTCGTAAAACTAGAGTAAGTGGAAACTCTCTCTTTGATATAATTGTAGACGAAAAAATGAATATTTGTAAAAATAAAGGTATAGCGTTCGATATTGATGTTGACTCTAAAAATACAGGATTTATTAAAAATATGGATATGTCTAGTATATTAGCAAATATATTGGATAATGCTATAGAAGCCTGTGATAAAATGACAAGCAATAAGAAATATATAAAACTAACTTCTATGTGGGCAGATAATATGTTTGTAATAATCTGTGAAAATAGCAAAGAAAATGAGGTTAAAAAGATTGGAGATAGGTTTGTAACTGATAAGCTTAATAAATCTGAGCATGGAATAGGAATAAAAAGCGTCGAAAAATCTGTGAAAAATTATGATGGAAATATGATGATATTCTGCGACGATAGTTTGTTTAAAGTTAAAATAATGATTCCTAAGAAATAAAATTTAATATAGAGTTTATAAATTTGAGAGTGTATATGTTATGAAAATGATGTATATGCTCTTATTTTTTTGTTTGTAAAGATAAATTTTTACCGTTAAGGACGTTTTTTCTACCACTCGGGACAAATCTATTGTTTTTAATAATTAAAAATGTTATTTTAAAGACAAGAAAAGGGAAGAAGATTAAAGATAACAAATTTTTAAATTTGATATATTAACTGAATTGAAAAGATTAAAAATAGCAGCCTGCACACAGAATAAAAGAAAAGATATAAAAATAAGATTTGGCAGAGGATACTATTTGAGATTATACTTTGGTTCAGATTTATATATAAAATATTGAAAAACAGGAGGATTTAGAAATGAGAAAAGAAGAAAAATTAGTAAAAGGTGGAAAAATAAAAATACAGGAAAAGATAGAACTAAAAGATATTGAAATGCAGGGAGATCCTTGTAAAAGTATTGGAAAAGTAGCATGTAAACATAATTGCTGTAAAGACTGTTATAATCATCAATCATCATGGCAATCAGATTTATACTAGATTATATTATTATGAAATAATAGAGGAGTAGATTCTGCTCATCTATTTTAATCTAAGAATAGAGGTGATATTATGAAAAAAATATATAGAAAACTTTCTTTGCAATATATTAAAAAGAATAAATCAAGAAGTCTTATGATGCTTATTATGATAATAGCTACAGTAGCATTTATGATTTCTATAGACATGATAGATATATCTAGAGCATATGATAAAGCAGAAGTATATAAAAAAACATATGGAGATTATCATTGTGAGTATGTAGATATAAGTAAAGAAAAAATGCAACAAGTTTCTAAAGATAAGAGAGTAGGATATAACGATAATGTACAAAACTTAGGGTATTTAATAAATAAGGATAATGGAACTAAAGTTGAATTAAAATCATTTAATGGAGAAAATGATAATTCAATGAAGTATTTCGATAGAAAAGGTCAAATTCTTAAAGGCAAAATACCTAAAAATAACAACGAAATAATAATAGATGAGATAAGTGCTAAAAACTTAGGTATAGAAGGAAATCCAATAGGAAAAACTATATCTTTTGAACTTAGAAAAAGTTATAACCTTCCAAATGGAGAAGAAAAATTATACTCTGAAAATAAAACTTTTAAAGTAGTCGGTGTAGTAAGAAGAGTATATTCAGGACTTAATTCAAATATAACAGGTGCAGAACAAGAAAGAGGGCTTAGTTATACATATGGAGATTTTAATGGACAAAACATAATCCCACAGGAAGCATTAACATATGACATAATATTGAGATATGATAATGTAAAGGAAGAAAATGCTTCAAGTTTAGTTGAAAAAGTAGCTATGGAATATGAACTTGGAAGAATATCACTTAATCCAAATGGAAATTATTTATCAGCTTTAAATAAGATTAAAGAAAAAAAAGAATTAGCTGAAACAAGTTCAAATAATTTAGTATTAATATTAACTATAGTTCTCTTAGTATTTAATATGCTGAATATAGTTTGGGGAGAATACTTAAAAGAAATAAGTATGTTAAGACTTATTGGAGCAAGAAAGAGAGATATAAGACTTATGGTAATATATCAATCTTTACTACTTGCTGTAATAGGAACAGCTATAGGAGTTATAGTTGGAATTGGTATAACAGGAATAGGAGTTAATATACTTAAAGATAGTACTTTGGAAATAGCAAATGTAAAACCAAAAATCCACATAGATTCAGGTGTAATAACAAAAACAATAATAATATCTGTTATATCTATAGCATTAGCTACAATAGTTCCAGTTATAAAAATAGGAAGAGTAGGATGTATGGAAAGTATATCAAATTCTTCAAAACATAAAAATAAAGCTAAACAATCAAAAATAGGTAAATTTATACAAGATAAATTCGGTATTTACAGATATATGGGAGTAAGAAACCTTTGGCTTAAAAAAACTAGAACGTTAATATCAATATTTGTAATTACACTTTGTGGATATTTAATTATGTATACTTTTTCAAGTATACACGATAAAGCAGATGATAATATAAGAAAAATATATCACAAGTATGATATAGAATCATCAATGGGTATAGGAAATGATTCGGAAACATATAAAATACCAGAAAATAAAATAGAAAAAATAAAAAATATGGATGCGGTTAAATTTGCAAATGGTAGATTTAATGGAGATGCAACCTTTATTGAAGATAAAAATAAAATAAATGACTACTATATAGAATACTTTGGAATAGATGGAAGTGAAAAAGTTGAATATCAAAATCATCTTAGATTTTTTGGAAATAGCGATATAGAAAATGTTGTAGAGCCATATATGTTAGATAATAAGACTGCAAAAGATATAGAACAAAAAACAAATGGTTATGTAAATGTAGCTGTATTTAATAGTTTTTATGATCCAATAAAGACAGATTATTATCATAAGATTTATAAAGATTTAAAGGTAGGAGATATTATTACTCTTGGTGTAAAATACCATAATGGAGATAAGATAGAAAAAAGAAATATAAAAGTTAGAGTAGGAGCTATTCTTAAAGATGATTGGCAGTCTTATGGAGATTTTCTTCAACCTTCAGGATTAGAGATAATAACATCTGACGATAATATGAGAGAATTGTTGGGATTTAAGGCATATAACAATCTTATTGTAGATTACAAGGATATAAATAATGTAGAAGAAAATAGAAAAGTAGAAAAATATATTAAAGAAAATATACCTGCTGCATTAAGTATAAAACAAGAATTTTACAATATGCAAAATGAATATAAAGAAGAATCTTATAGAGAAGGTTTTATTAATACAACATTAGTACTTATGATTGCAACAATAAGTATATTCTGCACAGTTAAATCTAACTTAATGGAAAGAAGAAAAGAAATATTTACAATGAGAGCATTGGGAATGTCTGATAAAGATATGAATAGTATGAATATGTACGAAGCTGTTGTATATGCTATATTAAGTATAATAGGTGGTATAGCATTAGGTACATATAAACTTTTAAATGAGGTTAAATGGTACAATGATGCATATAAATCAGAGGGTATAAAGCATTTTATGGACTTTACATTCCCATATCCACAGGCAGCAATATTCGCAGTTGTTACATTAGTTACTTGTATAATAGCAGTAAAATTAGCAAATAGAGATTTCAAAAACAAAGAAATATCAGAAGGAATGAGAGATTTAGACTAAAATATACCATTCAGGACATTTTTTCTACCACTGGGGACAAATCCATTGTTTTTAATAATTAAAAATGTTATTTTAAAGACAAGAAAAGGGAAGAAGATT
>SAMEA3387515__coassemble_5111_pt1 | contig 4485 bp, 7 predicted proteins | sample SAMEA3387515__metabat2_high_PE_011 | metagenome-assembled genome bin SAMEA3387515 (sample SAMEA3387515) | Felis catus | biome: Faeces | place: United Kingdom | collected 2012 | reverse complement strand
CTAAAACTCTACTCCAAGAATATCAAGTGCATCTTCAACACATTCTATCTCAAGAGGGAATCCTGGTCCCTTTTCTCCGTCAATATCTGTTCCTAAATCATCGTCACAATCTATTCTAACTTTCTTAGTCTTAAAGTATAATATTTCATTGTCAGTTTCAAAATCTAGATGTTCACCTTTTAGCACACCTATTAAAACTGGTAATAGCTTTGGAATAGGCATTCCTTTGAATATTATAACATCTAAATATCCGTCATCTACCTCAGCCTTATACGCTAAATTTATGTTTCCTGCTGTCTTTCCATTAAAGACAAGCATTAAATACATATTTCCAGAATAACAAGTTTCTTCTGATTGAACGTCTATGTGAAATTCTCTCATAGATCTAGCTTCTTCAATTCCTTTTATATAGTATGTTATTCTTCCAAAAGAGTTTTTTATGTCGTTATTTATTTTCTGAGAAACATCTGTAAACATACCCGCACTAGCTACATTTACAAAATATTTGTTATTTACTTTTCCTAAATCTATCTTTTTAGGCTTTGAGCTTATAATTTTCTTAACCGCTTCTTCAGGATCATGTTCTAATCCAAGAGCATTTGCAAAGTCATTTGCCGTACCAGATGGAATTATACCAACTGGAAGATTTATATTTCTTCTTTTTAACTCATTTACCATTAAATCAATAGTTCCATCTCCGCCACAAAAGACAACGTGATCATATGATTCGTCTAAATCTTTGAAAGAAGCCGATACTGGTATATCATAGTCTAGTCTATATGGGATTACTGTATATCCATTTCTTTGATATATTCTTATTATGCTATCTAGTTTACCTGCTAGTTTTTTCTCTCCAGAATTTGGATTATATATAAATTTTACTTTTTTCATACTTCCTCCCAAATTCCTAATAACCTAAGTTTTCATTAAGGAATATTACATGCATTCGATCTCCTTGAACCTGTTTTTTTATAGTAGTGTAATTGTCACAAATTCTATCTGGACTTGAACAATTTACACACATTCCTGTAGTTGCACAAGGAGTTTTTCTATTTAATCTCTTTGTATTTGCTGGAGCTGCTATTGATTTCACTCTCTCTATTGCTTCAGCTTCATTTTTAACTATTTTGTTAGCACCTACAATTACGATTACCTTATCTGGTCCATACATCATTGCAGCAACTCTGTTTCCATTGCCGTCTACATTGTAAAGTTCCCCATTTTCTGTTATAGCATTAGTACTTGTGAAATACGCATCGGCAGAAAATGATTTTCTAAATATTTCTTTTGTATCTGCTGGAGTTAGTCCTTTTTCGTATCTATCAAGGAAAGTATATCTTCCTTCTCTTAAATAGTCTATTATTCCTGTCTCAAATAATGTCATTGAACCACCACAAGCAACAACAGAATCTTTAGCTACTATTTTTTCTATAGTTTCTATAAGTTCTTCCTTGTTGTTTACAAGATATCCATTCATATTATTTTCTTCAAGAGCTTTTATTGTTTTTTCAATTCTTTTTTCGTTTAACCATTCTATATTTTTATCCACGTCGAACACTTCCTCACCACATTTTTTTGCAAATCAAGTTATATTTTAAAATTATAACTCAAATTCACATTATAATAATATCATATTTCTATTAACTTTACTGAATTTTATCTTCATAAATTTTTATAACTTCTGCAAAAGAATTTTCTATTTTGTTTTTATCTTCAGAACTAAAGCTACCATCCAGTCCAAGGTTAACATCATTTTCTATAACATCTAATATTTGGTTCATTCCTTCTAAAGCACCTGGTATCTTTTTATAGTCGTCATCTAATTTTTTCTTTAGTTCTTTGTCTTCTCCATCTTTGTCTAACTGAGAATATCTAAAATCCAAGTATGTTTTTATTTCTTCTTTGTCTATTGATTTAATAGCTTCTCTTTTTTCCGCTATATCATCTAATATAGATTCTAATCCTTCTTTCGATACATCCCAGTTGTTATCTTTTATTGGAGTAACAAAATCGTTGTACCATTCTAATTCTGATTCGAATCTTAAATCAGTAAATTCATCGTTCATTTCTGAAACTTCTCTTATTCTTTCTTCTGTAAGTTCTTCTTGCTCTTCATTAGTTTTTCCTTTATTGCATCCCGTTAAAATTAATGTCATCATAGCAAAAAGAATTATGATTTTTTTCATTTAATCATTCACTTCCTCTTTCGGATTTTATTTTTATTATCTTATTACCTCAACAACTTCCCCATTTAGTGAGAATGATCTAGGCTGAGTTATTTTTACATTTACTAATTTTCCTATTAAATTGTCTTCTTTACTATCAAAGTTTACAGTTTTGTTCTGTCTAGTTTTTCCAGTATATCTATTTTTATCTTTGGCACTTCTTCCTTCAACTAGCACTTCAACCACTTTATCCTGATAGCTATAGTTTATATCGTTAACTATTCTGTTAACATGTTCTAATACTTCATCAAATCTTCTGTGTTTTTCGTCTTCTGGAATCTGGTCTTCCATTTTAGCAGCTGGAGTTCCTTCTCTTTTAGAGTATATGAATGTAAATGCTGAGTCATATTTAGTTTCTTCTATTACATCTATAGTGTCCTGAACATCTTCAAGAGTTTCTCCTGGGAAACCAACCATTATATCTGTACTGAATGCTATGTCAGGTATTTCTTTTCTAACTTTTCTTACTATATTAAGGTAGTCTTCTTTTGTGTAGTGTCTATTCATTTTCTTTAAAAGTGTACTACTTCCACACTGAACTGGTAGATGTAGGAATTCACATATTTTATCACAATCTCTCATAGCATATATAACTTCATCAGATAAGTCTTTTGGATGAGATGTCATAAATCTTATTCTTTCTAATCCTTCTATTTTGTTGACTTCTCTTAGAAGTTCAGCAAATGTCATAGGATTTTCAAGAGTTTTTCCGTATGAGTTTACGTTCTGCCCAAGTAAAGTTACTTCTTTTGTTCCATGAGCTACTAATTCTTTTATTTCGTCAATTATATCCTGTGGCTCTCTACTTCTTTCTCTACCTCTAGTGTAAGGAACTATGCAGTACGTGCAGAAATTGTTGCATCCGTACATTATGTTTACAAATGCTTTTAGTTCAAATTTTCTGTTACTGTGTAACCCTTCTATTACTTCTCCATCTACATCCCAAACTTCAACTATATTTTTTCCAGTAGTTATCTGTTTGTATAGTAGTTCTGGGAATCTGTATAGGTTGTGAGTACCAAACATTAAGTTTACGTGTTTGTGATTTTTTTTGATTTCTTCTACAACATGTGGCTGCTGCATCATACATCCACAAAGAGCTATTTTAACGTCTGGATTTTTTCTTTTTGTGAATTTTAGCTGACCTAGGTTTCCATATACTTTCATTTCTGCATTTTCTCTTACTGCACAAGTGTTGTATATTATTAGGTCTGCTTTGTATAGTTTTTCTGTTTTTTCGTATCCCATTCTTTCAAGCATGTATGCTAGTTCTTCTGAGTCGTGCTCATTCATCTGACACCCGAACGTACCACAGCCCACGACAGGACGACGGTGTTTTTTCTTTGCCCACCGGTCATTAAGTTTTCTAACTTTATCCATGAACACTTCCTGTTCTTCTAGTTTTTTAGGGTCTAATACTTTCTGTCTTGGTTTCTTTACTTCTTTGTTTATGTTAATTGTTTCCATTTTTTTCTCCTTTTCTATTTATAACTATCCTTTTTATTTTATCACAGTTTTGAAATATTTTTTAGATATTATTTTTATTAGTGCTTTATTAAAAAAATAAATATATTATTTTTGGATAAATTTAATAAAAACACTTGACTATTGAACCCCAATATAGTATAATATAATTAAAGAAGGGAGGTGATAAAAATGAGCAGAAAAAAAAGAAAACAAGAAGATTTTGAATACAAAACAGCGAGATTTAGCTTTTGGACATCTATAATCTCATTAATAACTAGTCTAATTGGATTAATAAAACTCCTAACAGACTAACTCAATCGGTAGAGGGACTGACCCTCCCTCTACCATTAATAAAATCTTATTTGTTTTCTTTACATCATTATAACATATATATCTTGATAGGAGGTGTTTTTAATGAGTAAATTATCAAAAATACTGTTTGCAACAGCTACAATAAGCGTATTAAATTTAATTATAACTATAATAAACATTTATATTATATTTAATCATTAGGAGGATTTAAAATGGAAAAAACTAAAAGAAATATAATGATGCAAAAAGCTGGTGGAAATGCTGGTAAAAATTCAGTAGGATATAGAATATCTTTACCAGCTCAGATGGTTCGTGATTTAGGAGTTACACCTGAAGACAGGGCTGTTCTTCTTTATATGGAAGATGGAAAACTTATCATAGAAAAAGACCACTCTGAAGAATAAAAAAATAGGGCGAAGGAATTTAATTTCCCTCGCCCATTTTTATAAGTTATTAGATTTTTTTAGATTTTTAAACACTA
>SAMEA3387515__coassemble_4603_pt1 | contig 5118 bp, 4 predicted proteins | sample SAMEA3387515__metabat2_high_PE_011 | metagenome-assembled genome bin SAMEA3387515 (sample SAMEA3387515) | Felis catus | biome: Faeces | place: United Kingdom | collected 2012 | reverse complement strand
TAGAACATGCTGAATTTATGAGTGAGTTTTTCAATGAAAGAGGAATTCCTTCAATTTATTTAACAGGAAAATCTGCTGATGAAGAGAGAAAAACTGCGAAAGATAGGATTGTAAAGGGAGATGTTAGATTTATTTTTGTTGTTGACATATACAACGAAGGGGTAGATATTCCTGAGATAAATACGGTATTATTCTTGCGTCCAACAGAATCTTTGACGGTATTTTTACAGCAGTTGGGTAGAGGACTTAGATTATCTGAAGGTAAGGATTGTTTAACTGTATTTGATTTTATAGGACAGGCTAATAAAAGATATAACTTTGAAGATAAATTTGCAGCGCTTCTATCCAATACTAATAAGAGTGTTGAAAGTGAGATAAAAAGAGGTTTTGTTGGGGTTCCAAAAGGATGTTACATTCAGCTTGAGAAAAAAGCCAAGGAACATATCTTATCTAACATAAAAGCATCTTATGGAAATAGAGCGGCATTAGTAAACAAAGTAGCTACTTTTGAAGAGGATACAGGATTGGAGTTGAATTTATCGAATTTCTTAGAATACTATCATTTAGATCCTAAGATAATTTATAAATACAAAGATTTATCATTTAGTAGACTATGTGTAATTGCTGGAGCTATAGACGATTTTGAAGATGATTTAGAAAAAGAGATAAGTGCAGCATTGTACACATTTACATCTGTTGACTCAAGAAGATGGATTGAGTTTTTAATAAGATTTTTGAAAAATATGGATATATCAAAAATAAAAAATATGTCTAACTTAGATAAGAGAATGTTACAGATGTTCTATGTTACAATTTGGGGAGAAGTAGCTGAGGATTGGAGCGATGAAAAAGTTTTAGAAAATTTAAGAAAATTATCAAATAGCGAATATATGAGAAAAGAATTAATTGAGCTATTAGAATATAATTATAGTAAGATAGACTTTATAGATGAAGAAGTTGATTTAGGATTTGATTGTCCGCTAGATTTACATTGTACATATACTCAAAGACAGCTTTTAATGGGATTTGACTATCTTAGTTTCTCATCTGTAAGACAAGGAGTGCTTTGGATTGAGAGCAAGAAAACAGATATTTTCTTTATAACTCTTAATAAATCAGATAAAGATTACTCACCTACAACCATGTACGAGGACTACTCTATAAACGATGAACTATTCCATTGGCAGAGTCAGAGCACAACTGGCGAAGATAGTCCAACAGGAAAAAGATATAGAAATCACGTTAAAGAAGGAAGTAGAGTTGTACTATTTGTGCGTGAGTTTAAAAATGATAAATATGGAAAAACTATGCCATATACATTCTTGGGAACTGCGGAGTATGTAAGCCATACAGGTTCAAAACCGATGAATGTTATATGGAAGTTGGATAAAAAAATTCCTGCAAAATATCTTAAAAAGACAAATAAACTTGTTGTATAAAATTAATTGAGTTAAAAAGCTCTTCAAATTTTGGAGGTCTTTTTTATTTAGCAGAACGTAAGAGTGGATTATTAATTTCCTAATAATTATTTGAGTATATTTTTTTACATAAAAGATAACAATCTAAATGAGTAGATTGTAAATTTTTACAAAAGTATATTATAATAAAAGGGAAGTGAAATAATTATGGTAACTATATACCATGCTTCAGATAAAATTATATCTGAAATAAGAAATCCTGAAAAAGAAAAAATAAGATATAGAAAAGATTTTGGATATGGATTTTATTGTACTAGAATAAAAAAACAAGCAGAAAGATGGAACGAATTAAAATATGATAATAGAAGAATAGTAAATATATTCCTATACGATGAGGAAAAAGCATTAAAAAATGCAAAGATAAAAATTTTTAAAGAAGATGATGAGTGGCTTGAATTTGTTGTTCTCAATCGTTCAAAAGATATTAAAACAGAATTTGATATAATAGAAGGTCCAATGGCTGATGATAAAATATTCAATTATATTCAGAGTTATATGGATGAAGAAATATCAAAAAATGAATTTTGGAACAAAGTAAGATTTAATAAACTAACTAATCAAATTTGTTTTTTAACAGAAAAAGCAATTAAATTTTTAGAATTTAAAAGAGTTGAAAAAATTGAAAAATGATAAAACTGTAAAATTATTGAAATCAGAAGCAAGTGATGAAAACTTAATATATTTATGTACTGTTATAGAATATATAGTTAGAATAAGATTTGAAAATAGAGAAAATATAGTGAAAGCATTAGGAAAAGAAAATCTTGAAAATTTATACAAGGGTATAGAAGTATGGAGTTGTCATACCTATCAAGCAACAGCGTCTATTTTTGCAGAAAGAGGCAATATACCATATGGGACATATGACTTTATACAAAGATCAAGAACAAATATAGTAAATCCTAGAGTAGTAGGAAAAAAATATGCTTTAATGATAGAAAACCTTGTAGAGGATGAAGGAATAAATATAATAGATGCAATTTATAAAGTTTATTCTGATGAAATAATTGAAAAGCTAATCGAAGGTAGATTAATTCCTGATAGATTGGAGGATGATAATCTAGATATATGTATAAAATAGTAATAAGTATATAAAATAAGGACAAGATTATAACTATACCAAAACAAAGAAAAGTTATAATTTTGTCCTTTAAATTTACGCCAATAGCAACACACTAATTAGCGGAATTGACACCACAGAAAACAGAGTCGTAAAGAACACAGCCTGGGATGCCAACGCAACATCCGCCCCATACTCATTTGCCATAATTGCAGTATTTGCAGCTGATGGCATAGCAGCGATAACAACTGGAATTGCCATAACAACTGAATCAAAACTAAATGGTCTAAGTACTAAGAACACAAGCATAGGAATAGCAATAAGTCTTAAAACTGCTAACATATACATATCAAATCTTTTAAAACATTCCATTGCAGAAGATCCAGCAAGCATAGAGCCTATAACAATCATCGAAATTGGAGTAGTAACATCTCCTAAAAGCTCTAATGGATGGTTGATAAACACTGGAAGTTCAGTACCTGTAACGAAAAGTGCAAGCCCTATAAATACCGCAATCATTGAAGGGTTTATCATAGATTTTATCGAAAACTTAGCACTACTATTTCCTTTTGACAAGAAATACACACCAAGTGTAAAGCAAAGGAAGTTAAAAGGAAGATTGAAAATAGCTGCATAAAATATTGCACCTTTCCCTAAAACAGCCTCTACAACAGGATATCCCATAAATCCCGAATTAGAAAAAACTAATGCATATTGAAAAATTCCTAACTTTGAATCTGACTTGATAAAAATCTTTAAACAAAATGCGACTATAGTAGACACCCCAAACATCACCATAGACACGAAAAGAAGAGAAAGAATCTTTGGAATCATATCTTTATCAAATTGAATCTGCATAGCAGTAATTATCATAGCAGGAAGAAAAATATTCATAACTAAAGAAGAAAGTTTAGAAGTTGAAGATTCATCTAAAAGTCCTTTCTTTCTAACAAAATATCCTACCAAAATTATAATGAATAAAACTGCTACCTGCGTAAAAATATTTTTAAAACTCAAATACATCACCTCACAAAATTTCCTCAAAAAATACTTTATATACAATAATTTTATCATCAATTTGTTGAAATAGCTATAATTTTAAGGATGGATAAAATCAATACAAGATGCTTAAAATAATTAGATTAAACTTAAATAAAAAAAGGAAAAGGTTTTTAAAAGTTATTAATAAAAAAATAAGTTAATACAAAAATACTTTTGGGTATTATAATAAAAGGAGATATAAATATTAAAAATTAAATAGAATAATAAAATTTAAAAAACTATCAAGAAAAGAGGAAAATCTTATGAAAATAACAATGCTAGGAACAGGAAATGCAATGGTAACTAAATGTTACAACACAACTTTTGTATTAACAAATGGAGAAAAACAGCTACTAGTAGATGGTGGCGGTGGAAATAGAATATTCAATCAGCTAGAAGATGCTGGGATAGATTGGAAAAACATCAAAGAAATATTTGTAACTCACAAACACGTAGATCACGTTACAGGTATAATTTGGATGATTAGAAAAATTTGCCGGTCAATGAAAAAAGGTGAATATGTAGGGGATGTAAACATATACGCACATGAGGAGCTTTGCGATATAATAAATAGTATTGCTCACATGCTTCTTAATAAAAAAGAAACAGATTTTATAGGTGAAAGAGTACATATAATACCTGTTGAAGATGGGGAAGAGAGAGAAATAATAGGAAACAAAACTGTATTTTTCGATATACACTCAACTAAAGCAAAACAGTTTGGATTTAGTATGATTTACGATAACGATAAAAAACTTACTTGCTGTGGTGATGAACCATACAACGAAAAAGAAGAAAAATATGCTAAAAACAGCGATTGGTTACTTCACGAAGCCTTTTGTCTATATTCAGAAGCAGATAAATTTAAACCTTATGAAAAGCACCATTCAACAGTTAAAGATGCTTGTGAATTAGCTACAGAACTTGGTATAAAAAACATACTTTTATATCACACAGAAGATAAAAATATAGCTAATAGAAAAACTATGTACTACAATGAAGGAAAAGAATTCTTTAGTGGAAACATAGCAATACCAGATGATTTAGAAACTATAGAACTTTAAAATTTAGATAGAAGAAAATACTAATCAACAAAAATATAAAAAATATATCACATTTAACAAAATTTGAAAAATAAAATAAATGAGAGTATAATATTTCTATATTTAGATTAGATAAATAGCCGGCATTAAATCTACTTTGTCGGCTATATTGCTATAATTCTACAAAAAATAAGAATTATAAAAGCAAAACTGAACTTATAATAAAAAATAGAAGGGAGGTTTATATTTTGGAATATAAAAATGCTGTACGTATAGCGACGGATTTAAAAGAAGAACAGGAAGAATTTTTAGAGTGTGAAAAATGGTGGATTTTTGCAGTTCTAATGTTTGTCGGTGGATTTTACGGTGCATATACATACACAGCAAGAGGAGGTATATTCTGTAATGCACAGACAGCAAACCTTGTAATGTTGGGAATGGCTATAGGAAGCAAAAACTTTGGAAAAGCAGCGTACTACTTAGTTCCACTTACTGC
>SAMEA3387515__coassemble_3688_pt1 | contig 6941 bp, 3 predicted proteins | sample SAMEA3387515__metabat2_high_PE_011 | metagenome-assembled genome bin SAMEA3387515 (sample SAMEA3387515) | Felis catus | biome: Faeces | place: United Kingdom | collected 2012 | reverse complement strand
TATTAAAACCAAATGCAACAATAACAGAAGATATAATAATAAATACAGATAAAAATGTAGATATAAAAGTAGAAGGAACAGTTACAGGAAAAGTAGAAATAACTGCTCCAAATGGAAATGTTGCAAACAACTCAACAAGTAAACCAAGTACTGGTGGTGGAACTGTAATAACACCATCTGTAGATCAGAATAAAGTGAACTTAGTTAATGCTGCAAAAGCTGCTAAAGATTACAAATATGAAGGCGAGAATATAGCTGCTGGTGAAAAACCATATACATATACAGGAAAAGTAACTGTGGCAGGAAGTGAATCAGCTACTGTAAACTTTGAAGGTGAATATAAAGCAATAAATCTTGGATTAGCTGATGAGAAAAAAGCAGCTATGAATGATATGGCTCGTTATCTAGGTGCACTTCATAGAAATGATAAAGGAGCTTCAATAAAAGCTATAAAATATAATGGAGCAATATATACATGGGATACAAAAGGAACATTAAAAGGGTCTAACTGGAAATATGGAAGTCAGACATTAGTAAATAAAATAGTAACAGACTTCAGAGAAAATGCGGTAAATAATGAAGGACAGCCTATAAACTTAGTATTAGTAGATGCAAATAAAAATGAAGCTAATCTGTCTTTAAACTTTAAATCTACTCTTCCGGCAAAAGTTAATAGTGTATACTATGATTCATTAGCAAAAGCTGTTGAAGCGGTTACAAATGCTGAAAATAAAACAGGTACAGTTACACTAACAAAAGATTCTTCAGGTGGAGGAATAGGGTTATTTAATGGAAAAGGTCATACAGGTGTTAATTTAACTGTAGATCTTGCAGGACACACATATACAATGACATCTCCTTCAGTAGGATCACCAGGAACAGAATCACAGGCATTCCACTTAGAAAAAGATAATACAGTAGCTGTTAAAAATGGTAATATAGTTGTATCATCAAAAGAAAGTGGTGCATCTATGTTATTCCAAAATTACTGTGATTTAACACTTGAAAATCTTAATTTAGTTGGTGGAGACTCAACTGAGTATATAATATCTTGTAATAATGGAAATACAGTATTAAAAAATGTTAATATAAGCGGAACACATAAGAACTTAGTAGGAATAGATGCTATGCACTGGCATAAATCTTATCCAACTGCTCCAACAGTTACAATAAATAATAATGAAAACAACACTGTAAATGGTTCAATAGATGTATATTGTTATGGAGAAGGTAAAGATGATTGCCTAACTGAATCAAAATCTAAATTATTATTAAATGGTGGAAGATATACAGGAAATATAGTTAAACATGATAAAGATATGGGAATAATAGAAATAACTTCTGGTATATTTGCTCAGGATGTTACAAATTACTGTGGAAATCATTCTTGCACTCAGTCAGGAAATGAATGGATAGTAAAATAAATTTAAATTGATAAAAGTACTGTCACTTTTGTGGCAGTATTTTTATTTTCTAAATATGAAAATATAAATTGTTACACTTGGTAGTATAAAAAATAGCTTGTTGTATTATAAAAGTTAATGCAACAGGCTATTTTTTGCAAATATACAAACAAATACAAAAGAATACAATTAGATAACAAACTAAAATTTGAAAAATAATTAAAAATATGAGAAGTTTTATTATATCTTAAAAAAATATTCTAATTAATACACAAAAATTATATAATAAAAATATAGAAAAAATATTAAAACTATTCTGTAAATATAAAATTGAGGTGATGTCTATGAAAGCAAAGAAAAACTTAGCAAATATAATGGCTATTGCTATGGTGGCAGGTAGTGTAACTCCAGTAATGGCAGCAACGACAACTAGTAACGAAGAAATAATAGGAAAAGACAGAATTGATACAGCGGTAAAAATAAGTAAAGATGGATGGAGTTCGGCTGAAACAGTAATATTAGTTAATGACTCTGCAATACCAGATGCATTAACAGCAACTCCTATTGCATTTGCAAAAAATGCACCAATACTTTTAACAGGTAAAGCTGGATTAAACAAAGCAACAGCAGAAGAAATAAAAAGATTAGGTGCAAAAGAAGTAATAATGATAGGTGGAGATGCGGTACTTTCTGCAAACGTAGAAAAAGATTTAAAAGCATTAAAACTAAAAGTTGACAGAGTAAAAGGTGCAACAAGAGAAGAAACAGCTTTAGAAATAGCTAAAAGACTAGATGGAATAAAAGACGTATCTGAAATAGCTGTAGTAAATGGTGTAACAGGACTTGCAGATGCAGTATCTGTAGCAGCTGCAGCAGCCGAAAGAAATATGCCAATACTTCTTGCTAATCCAAAAACTGGATTATCATTAGTTGAAAAATTCATAAAAGATGAAGGAATAACATCTTCATTTGTAATAGGTGGAAATAAAGTAGTTGCAGATAATATAGTAAAAAATTTACCTGGAAAACAGAGAATAGAAGGATCTAACAGAAATGATACTAATGCAAAAGTTATAGAAAAATTCTATGCTGATAGAAACTTAGATAACCTATACTTAGCAAAAGATGGCATGGAAAACTCTGGACATCTAATAGACGCATTGGCGGTAGGGGCTTTAGCAGCTAAAAACGGAGCTCCTGTTTTAATAGCTTCTAAAAAATTAAGTGCTACTCAGATAGACGTGATAAATACTAAGAAAATAGATACAATAACTCAGGTTGGTGGAAATGGTAACGAAAAAGCTTTCGGTGAATTAAAAGAAATAGAAAAAACAGAAGTAATAAAAGTTAAAAATGAAGAGGAACTTCAGGAAGCATTAAATAAAGCAAATGCTAATGATATTATAGAAGTAGAATCAAGTGCAAATATATCAAAAGATGTGACTCTATCTACAAACAATGCTATTGAAATAAATGTAAAAGGAGATTTAACAGGTGAAGTAACAGTTAAAGCTCCAAATGCAGATATAAAAAATAGTGGAAATATAGGAACTTTAGTTGTAGAAAATGGAAAAAATACAACTATAGAAAATACTTCATCTGGTAAAATAGATAGGGTAGAAGTTGATTTAAGCTCTGAAAATATTAAGATAGAAAATAGTGGTAAGATAGATAAAGTTGAAAACAACGCAAGTGGTACTACTATAGAAAATAACGGTACTATATCTAATCCGATAACTGGAACAACAACTCCAAGTGTTGAAGGAAATAAACCGGGTAGTGGAACTACTACTGGTGGAGGATCTTCATCAGGTGGGGGAGTAGTAACGCCAAGTATTATATATCACGATGTTTCAACAGAAAAAGAATTAACTGATGCAATATCAAAAGTTAAAAAAGATGAAGTTATACGTTTAATAAAGGATTTAACTGTTGAAAAACAGATTGCACTATCACCATCAGGTGAAACAACAATAGACTTAAATGGATTTACACTTACATCTAATCTTGAAGTTAATAAATCAAATGGACCATCTATTGAAACTATAAAATCAGGGCAAGTACTAACTATTAGAAATGGAAATCTTAATACAAAAGCGGCATCAATAACTAATTCTTGCATAGATGGTTATGATGGTGGAACTATAAATTTAGAAAATATTATATATACAACTAATGGTAGTGGAGTATATTTACAAGGAGAAAAAGCAACAGCTAATATTATAGGTTCAGTAATAAATTCTAATGGATACTGTGTAACTACAAATGCAGGTGATAAAAAGAATTATGGTGTGGTTTATAATTTAAAAGGTTCTACATTTAATGGTGGAAATGGAGAAAATGATGCAGGAACAGCTATTTTAGTAAATGTACCAGGTATATATACTATTGATAATTGTAAAATTCAAGGATACTTACAAGGTTTAGTAGTTAGAGGTGGAACTGCAACTATATCAAATACTACTATTACAAATACACTTAGTAGTAGTGATTTACTAAATTATTTTGATAATAGAAATTGGGGTTCAGGGAATATGGTAAATCTTGCAGTATTAACTGTAGGAAATAAAGCTCCAGGTTCTTATCAGTATTCTACAAATGTTGAATTAAAAAATACTAAGCTTATAAATGGTAATAGAACACATATGAGTCCTGCTATATATATGTGGGGAAATGATAGCGAAGGATTAGGAGCAACTTTAAAATACGATAATTCTTGTACAATAGACGGAGATATAATACTAGGAAATGATAAATGTATAATAAATGGAGTACAAGGACCTCTTCCAAAACCAGTAGAACCAGAAAAACCAACACAACCAGAAAAAACAGAAACAACAACTAAATAAATAATAAAAAAGCTGCCATTTTGGCAGCTTTTTCTGTATGTGCGATGATATTATTTAATTAAAGTCATGTAAGCCAAAATTGGCAAACCGATAAAATATAATATAACAAAATTATATCTAAAAATCAGCCAAACGTAAAGGAAAAAATAAAAAAATACTTTCAAAATCTAAAAAATAAATCAACGAAAATAATTCATTCTGAAAGAATAAAAAATTATCTTCCATTACTTCACAACCTTAAAACTATCATTTAAAATCTCAAACTCATCTTTGAATCCCTTAGTCAAATAAACCTTCTTATCCTTAGTAACGAAAACAGCCTCAACATTGTCTATACTTTCGATAAGTTTCTTACCATCCTCAAGACCAAGAGCAAATGCAGAGGTAGAAAGTGCATCACAGTTTATAGACTTATTAGAGATAATACTAACACTAAGCAGATTATTATCAAATGGATAACCATCTGCTGGGTTTAGTATGTGATGATACTTTTTACCATCTTTTTCAACAAATCTCTCATAAACACCAGAAGTTACAACAGATTTATTACTTACCTTAACACTTGCAAACGAATCATTTGCATTTTCAACAGGATTTTTTAGTCCTATATTAAAATCGCCAATAGTTTTGATATTTCCACCTAAGTTTATTATAGCTTTTTCAACTTCACTAGATTTTAAATACAGCGCAACTTGGTCTGCAGCGAAACCTTTAGCGATTGCACCTAAGTCTATTTTCATACCTTTTTTCTTTAAGAAAACAGTATACTCTTTATCAAAAGTTTCATTTTTACCGTCGTCATCTTTGTCAGTTTCTATTTTATTCTCTTTAATTTCTATATTTTTATAATCTACTAAAGAAAGAAGTGAATCTATTTCTGTTTTTTCGGGAACTCTGGCATCGTCTTTTCCTATAGACCAAAGATTGCTGACAGGTCCTATTGTTACATCAAAATTACCATCAGATATTTTTGAATAGTGTATTGCTTCTTTAACAACTTCATAAGTTTCTTCAGATACTTTAACAGGTTTGATTCCTGCGTTTTTATTTATCTTAGATACGTCGCTTCCTGGAATTTCTGTGCTCATAAGGTTGTCGATATTTTTTACAACATCGTCGCATCCTTTAAGGATTTCCATTGCTTTTTTTTCTTTCTTTCCATACACTGTGACAGTGTTTACAGTTCCTAAATAGTAGTTTGTCTGAGAGTAGTTCTCGTCCATATTAGGTCTAAATATAAAATACCCAGCTACCAATAATATTATTAGTACAACAATTCGTGGAGTGTATTTTCTCATTTTTAAATTCTCCTTATTTAAATTTATAGTCATTTATAGTCGATAATATCAAAGTGTGATATGATTAATTATATCATAAATTAACAACAAATTTATTGAACAAAGAAAATGAAGAATTATTTAGTGGTGTAAATGATTATTTTGTATATGAGATTATTAAAAAATCAGATATAATAAATACTTAATCAGTTATATAGAAATTTAATTTGTTGTAGAAAATTTTGGGAGAGATTATATGAAGAAGAAAGATTTTATTTTAATAGCAGTTGTATTATTTGCAATTGCAGCACTTTTTGGATATACAAAGTTTAAAGATGAAAATGAAAAAGCAGCATTTGTAGAAGTTTATAAAGATAACGAGCTTTATAAGAAAATTCCGCTAGATGAGGAAGCCGAATTCACAATAAAGGATGGAGAGCATATAAACAAAGTTAAAGTTCACGACAATGGTGTTGAAGTAATTGAGGCAAATTGTCCTGACAAAGTGTGTGTAAAGACAGGTTTTATCACTAAGCCGAGTCAGAGCATAGTTTGCATACCTAACAAGTTGAACATAAAAATAGTAGATAGTAATTCTGATGATAGCATAGATGCTGTAGTTCAGTAGATTGTTTTTAATATCTATACTTAAAAGATAAGTAATAGTAAAAGATAAGCGGGAGGAAAATTTATGTTATACAATGAAGATAATTTTACTAAAAAATCTTGGGAAAGTTTGATAAATACAGATTGGAAAGAACTTCTTAGTGATGAGTTTGATAAACCGTATTTTGACAAATTAAATGATTTTTTAAAAGAAGAGTACAAGGAACACGAGGTATTTCCTAAAAGGGAGGATATATTCACAGCTTTAAATCATACATCATTTAAAGATACTAAGATTCTACTTTTAGGTCAGGATCCATATCACAATGATGGTCAGGCTCATGGGCTTGCATTTTCAGTTCTTCCAGGAATTAAAACACCACCATCACTTAAAAACATGTATAAGGAATTAAATGCAGAGTATGGTTGCTTTATACCAGATAATGGGTATCTTATGGATTGGGCAGATCAGGGAGTTCTTCTTTTAAACACATCGCTAACCGTTAGAGCACATGAGGCGAACTCTCATAGCAAAAAGGGATGGGAAAAGTTTACAGATAGAATAATAGAAATTTTAAATGACAGAGAGGATCCTGTGGTGTTTATACTTTGGGGAAATAATGCTAAAAAGAAAGTTAAACTAATAAATACAGACAAACATTACATATTAGAGGGGACTCATCCAAGTCCACTTTCTGCAAATAGAGGATTTTTCGGGTGTAATCATTTTAAAAAGGCTAATGAAATATTAAAAAGTATTGGTAAAACTGAAATCGATTGGCAGATAAATAATTTAAAAGAAGATG
>SAMEA3387515__coassemble_3445_pt1 | contig 7716 bp, 6 predicted proteins | sample SAMEA3387515__metabat2_high_PE_011 | metagenome-assembled genome bin SAMEA3387515 (sample SAMEA3387515) | Felis catus | biome: Faeces | place: United Kingdom | collected 2012 | reverse complement strand
CTAATATATATATATATATATCAATAAAATAATTTCTGTGATATTATCTAAATAAATCAATAATAGTTTGATATTGCTGATATATATATATATATTTGCATCGAACTAATAACAAAATGTAATTTATGGAGGAAATATTATGAATAAAAAAGTTTTATCTACTGTTATGGCAGGGGCTATGTTAGCAACAACAGTAGCACCAGTAATGGCGTATACTGTACATGATTATGGTGCAAAAGAATATAAAGTGCATGAAAATGAAAAAGAAGAAATAGCTAAAAAAATAGTGAACGTTATGGAAGCTACTCAGTTTGAAACTGGAGGTAGTGTATATCAGTTAGAAATAGATGGAAGAGAAGTGAATTTAGATCTTTCAGACCCAGACAAAATAGAAGAGAGAAAAAATGCAATAATTGAAAATATAAAAAATGCAAATGTTGGAGATGTTATAAAAATAATTGATAGAGGTCATATTAAAGAAGGTAACAAATACTACCATTATTATAAAAATGATACTGTAGTATATAAAAAATATGAAATAAAAAAAGATAACAGTGATACACTAAAAGATGATTTTGATGCTTGGAATACTGATACAAATAAAACAACAAATTATCCAGAAGTTAATACTATGGAATATAAAGATAGAGTATTAAAAGTTACTTTAAAAAATGGACTTATAAGAGAGTATAAAATAGGTGAAAACAGAGTAGATTTTAAAAAACCTATAGATAGCAATAAAAATGAAACAACAGATTCTTCTAAAGTTGATAATTTTAAAGAATTAACTGAAGAAAAAACACCTAAATATTTCGATGCAAATGCAACTAATGTAAATAAATTAATGCAATATGTAAACTGGCATACTGATGAATATGAAACTGTACAATTGTTAATGTGGGATAAAACAATAGCAGGTGCAGAAGGTGAATATTTTGAAGTAAGATTAAAAAATGGTTATACATTCTCTAATTCTTCGATAGAAGATGAAGGAAGTATGTATATACAGTCACAGGATAATAAAAGCAGAAAATATCTTCAGAATTCAAGAAAAATACCAGATTTAACAAAACCTATATTCGAATCTGCAAACTCAAAGGTGATAAAAGGATTTTCTAATTATAAGGAACAGGAATCATATATTGGTCAATCTGGAAGTCAAATAGATGGTAAAATTATATCAAAAATAACTATAGTAAAAGATGAAACACCTATAAAACCAGAAGAAAAACCAGATTCAGGTTTAGAAGATTTAATACCACCAAAACCACCAGTAAATCCACCAGTGGTAGTACCACCAACTAAACCAGAAGAAAAACCAGAAAACAAACCAACAATGGAAGTAGTTGCAGGGGACAACAGATACGAAACAGCAGTTGATGTTGCAAACAAAACAGCGAACACTAAAGAAGTTGCTGAAAATGGAAACCTAGTACTAGTAAACGGAAATGCTCTAGTAGATGGACTTGCTGCATCTCCTCTAGCATCAGTATTAGGAAAAGCTTCAAACGTAGAAGTAGCTCCAATACTATTAACAAAAACAGATTCTTTACCAGAATCTACTAAAGACTACATAAAAGAAGTAGTATCTAAAAAATCTACTGGAAAAGTAAAAGTATACATAGTAGGTGGAAATGCTGTTGTATCTGAAAAAGTAGAAAAAGAATTAAAAGAATTAGGTGTAGATGTAGTTAGATCTGGAGGAAGCAACAGAGAAGAAACATCTCTAAAAGTAGCTGAATTAATATCAGAAAACGAAAAACCATACAATACATTTGTTGTAGGAGCTAATGGAGAAGCAGATGCAATGTCAATAGCACCAGTTGCAGCAGATAGAGAAGAACCAATAATAGTTTCTAAAAATGGTGGATTATCAAAAGATGGTGTTCAGAAAATAGCAGACTTAAAAGCAAATGCTACAATAGTAGGTGGAACAGAGGTTGTATCTGAAGCAACTGAAAAAGCTTTAAAAGATGCTAAAATATCAACAAGTAGAGTTGCTGGTTCAAATAGACAGAAAACTAATGCAGCTATAATAGATAGATATGCTAAAAACGGATTAAACAAAATAATAGTATCTAAAGATGGTTCAGCTAAAAAAGATGAATTAGTAGATGCTTTAACATCAACATCTTTAGCAGTTAAAGAAGATGCTCCAATAGTTCTTGCTACTAAAAAAATATCTGATGAACAGATAAACGCATTAAAGAACAAAGCAGACAAAGGTGTATTCATATACCAGATAGGATACGGAGTATCTAACAATGTATTAGAAACATTAGCTGCAAAAATAGGATTATTAAAATAATAAAAAATAACTTAAATTAAGAGTTAAAGATATATTTAAAAATAAAAAATAATCTAATTAGAATAAAAAATAAAAATTTAATAAAAGTTAACGAAATGCCTCTATATCTTTATTGATATGGAGGTATTTTTATTTATCTCTAAATGATATTTTAAAAATTTGTTCACAATGGTATAATATTTTGAAGGGACTAAAAAATAGTAAAGAAAAAATAAAGGTAAAAATTATACAATTAAAAACATATGAAAGAATACTTAGATGATAAATACAAAAATAAAATTATAAAATTGTAGATGTTAGAAAGGGGAAAAAATTTTGAAAAAAATATCTATACTAGGATCAACAGGGTCAATAGGGACACAGACATTAGACGTAATAAGAAAAAATCCAAGTGATTTTGAAGCAGTTGCAATATCTGCAAACAGCAATGTAAAAATGATACTTGAACAGATAGAAGAATTTAAACCTAAATATGCTGTAATGTATGAAGAAGCAAAAGCAGAAGAGTTAAAAAGCTTGCTTCCAGAAGGATGTACTACAGAGGTATTGTCAGGAATGGAAGGTCTTAAAAAAATATCTTCACTAGATGAAATAGACGTTGTACTTACTGCAGTTGTAGGTATGATAGGACTTGTTCCCACAATATGTGCAATAGAAAGTAAGAAGGATATAGCACTTGCAAATAAGGAAACTTTAGTAACTGCTGGGGAATTAGTAATGAAGGCAGCAAAAGAAAATGGAGTTAAAATACTTCCTGTAGATAGCGAACACAGTGCGGTGTTCCAGAGTTTAAATGGAGAAAACAAAAGAGATGTAGAAAAGATAATACTAACTGCATCTGGAGGACCATTTAGAGGTAAGAAAAAAGAAGATTTAGTAAATATAACTAAAAATGAAGCTCTAAAACACCCTAACTGGGATATGGGTAGAAAGATAAGTATAGACTCATCTACTTTAATGAATAAAGGACTTGAAGTTATAGAAGCTAAGTGGTTATTTGATGTAGAGGCTGAGGACATAGATGTTGTAGTTCATCCTCAGAGTATAGTTCACTCAATGGTTCAGTATAGAGATAGCTCTGTAATAGCTCAGTTAGGCTGTCCAGATATGAGACTTCCAATTCAGTATGCACTTACTTATCCAGACAGAATGGAAACAAATTTTGAAAGACTAGATTTTAGAAAAGCATCACAGCTTACTTTTGAAGAACCTGATTTAGAAACATTCCCATGCTTAAAACTTGCGTATGAATGTTTAAAAGCTGGGGGAACATATTGTGCAGTATTAAATGCAGCAAATGAAATAGTTGTAAATGAATTTTTAGAGGATAGAATAGGATTCTATGATATTCCTAAGTACATAAAAATGGCACTTGATGCACATGAAAGCATAGAAAATGCAACTCTTGAACAAATATTAGAAATAGATTTAGAAACAAGAGAATATGTAAAGGGATTAATAGAAAATAATTAAACTAGAAATAAAGGGGGAAATCTATGAGTGTTTTAAAAATAGTTTTTATAGTATTGTTATTTAGTTTTATGATATTATTCCACGAATTAGGTCATTTTATATTTGCTAAAAGAAGTGGGATAGGTATTTTAGAATTTGCAGTTGGTATGGGACCAAAAGTTTGGAGCACTAAAAAAGGTGAGACAGAGTACTCTATAAGACTTATACCAATAGGTGGATTTGTTGCTATGGCAGGAGAAGACGGAGCAGAAAATGATCCAGAAGAAACTAATATGGATTCATTTGGAGATAAAACAATATGGCAGAGAGTTCAGACTATAGCAGCAGGACCTATATTCAACATAATACTTACAGTAATACTTTTAGCTGGGGTATTTACATATATGGGAACTCCTCAGACAGAGCTTGCAAATGTTGTTAAAGGAACACCAGCTTACGAAGCGGGTATAGAGCCAGGTGATAAAGTAGTTGAAATAGGCGGAATGGAAATAAAAAATTGGGCAGATGTTTCAGCTGCTGTAGATAAATCAGGAAATAAGAAAACAGAAATAGTAGTAGACAGAGATGGAAAAGAAAAAACTTTTGAAATAACTCCAGAAAAATCAAAAGATAATAAATATATACTTGGAATAGAAGCTAAGATGAGTAGAAATCCTTTTACAGCTATAAAAAATGCTGTAGTATCTACTTGGGAAATGAGTATTCAGATGGTTACGTTTGTAGTTCAGTTATTTACAGGAAACCTTCCAATGAAGTTAACTGATGCTGTAGGTGGTCCAGTTGCAGTTGTTTCTGTGGTAAATGAAGCAAGTAAGGTTGGAGTAGTAAATCTTGTATATGTAATGGCTGTGTTGAGTTTAAATTTAGGTATACTTAATCTTGTACCATTCCCAGCACTAGATGGATTTAGATTATTAATGCTTCTTATAGAGTTCTTGAGAGGCGGTAAGAAACTAGATCCTGAAAAAGAAGGTTTTGTGAATATGATAGGTTTTGCCGCGTTGATGGCATTTATAGTGTTTATCACTTACAACGATATTTTAAAACTGATTAGATAGATATAATTTATATAGAATAAATATTTAGATAATATAAATTAGGAGGGATAAATTTGAGTTATCAGAGAAAGAAAACAAGAGTAGTTACTTGTGGAAATGTAAAAATCGGTGGAGATAATCCAATATCAGTTCAGTCTATGGCAAATACTGATACTAGAGATGCAAAAGCCACAATAGCACAGATAAAGAGATTAGAAGAAGCTGGTTGTGAATTAGTAAGGGTTGCTGTTCCTGATATGGAAGCAGCCGAAAAAATAGCAGAAATAAAAGCAGGGATAAATATTCCTCTAATAGCTGATATTCACTTTGACTACAGACTTGCACTTAAAGCTATAGAACAGGGGATTGATGGAGTTAGAATAAACCCAGGAAATATAGGCGATAAGGAAAGAGTTAGAGAAGTTGTAGAAGCTTGTAAAGCAAATAATATAGGAATAAGAATCGGTGTAAATGGTGGTTCACTTGAAAAACATCTTTTAGAAAAATACGGTGAACCTTGTGCAGAGGCTATGGTTGAAAGTGCAATGGGACATATAAAAATTCTTGAAGATTTAGATTTCCACGATATAGTTATATCACTTAAAAACTCAGATATATTCAGAACTGTTGAAGCTTACGAACTTATGTCTGAAAAGGTCGATTACCCACTGCACATAGGTATAACTGAATCTGGAAGTATTAAAAGAGGAACTATAAAATCTTCAATAGGTGTAGGAAGTCTTTTAATGAAAGGCATAGGAGATACTATGAGAATTTCACTTACAGGAGATCCTGTTGAAGAGGTGAAAGTAGGTAAGGATATACTTAGAAGTCTTGGACTTTTAAACGATAAGATAAAAATAATTTCTTGCCCAACTTGCGGTAGAACTCAGATAGATTTAATTGATATGGTTAATGAAGCTGAGGAAAGAATAGGAAATCTTGATAAGGACATAACTGTTGCGATAATGGGTTGTGTTGTTAATGGCCCTGGAGAAGCTAGAGAAGCTGATATTGGAATCGCAGGAGGAAAAGGCGAAGGATTATTATTTAAAAAAGGTGAAATAATAAGAAAAATACCTGCTGAAAATTTAATAGATGAGTTAGTTAAAGAGATAGAAACTTTATAAAAATGAGAGACTGTTGCAAACTTTGTGACAGTCTCTTTCTTTTGGAATGCTTAAGCTCACAAATAATCTCCTCTCCAGGCTTCAGCGACTCGTACTTTTATATAACACATTTATAAGCTGCAAGCGCCCCATACCTATAAGTGTGTTAAAAAATAGTATGGGGCGCTGAAGACTGGAGTAAAGAGGAATATAACTCTTGTCCTTTTTAATTATAAAGTTATTTTATTCGTTTCCTGTTTTTATTTCATTTTCTTCATAAGTAATCCAATCTGAGAAGCTTCCTGGATATATTTTATGTGGTACGTCAAACTGTTTTAGTGCTAAACCGTTAACACAAGCAGCTATACCAGAACCACAAGATAAAATTATCTCTTTATCAGTATTTATTAAATCTTTAAAATGTTCTTTTAAGAATTCGGCATCTTTGTATGAACCATTTTCAAAATTATCATTTAAAATATCTTTAAAGAAGTAGTTTTTAGCACTTGGAATATGACCAGCTTTAGAATATGCAGGTTCAACTATTCCCTGATATCTCTCATTTGAACGAGAGTCTATTATTATAGTATTTGGATCGTATAATCTTTCTTTAACGTATTCCATATCTACCATTGTATTTTTATCTAAGTTTAAAGTTATTTTCTTGTCTGTATGATTAGCTTCTGGTATTTTAGATTCTAATTTACCACCAGCATGTACAAATGCAGGAAGACCACCGTCTAAAACATCTACATTTTTAATTCCCATGTACATAAGCTGATACATAAGTTTTGAAGGTCCATTTAAATCACCTTCATCATAAGTAACTATGTATGTATCGTTGTCTATACCCATTTTTTCTAACTTAGCAGCAAGTTCTTCTGGGTTTGCAAGTGGGTTAAAACCACCATGTTCTGTTATTGGAGCAGATAAATCTTTATCCACATCTAAAATATATGCCCCTTTTATATGGCCTATTTTATAAGCTCTAGCTCCGTACCCTCTATCAAGAAGGTCAAATCTACAGTCTATAAGTACCATATCTTCATTATTTTCCAATTTTTTTATTAAATCAGTTGCTGATATTAAGTTTTTCAAAAAAATCGCCTCCGTATTATATCTGCAATTATTGCAGAATAACATATTATATAGGTGTTAAAAAATTTACCGTATACTTTAATATTAGTACAAAAGAAAGAACTAGTAAATATATATAAAAACAAAAAAATAAAATTTTTTGAAAAATATTGACATATAGAGAAGTATAGTATATATTTTAGTTAAGTGGTTAGTTACTCAACTAACTAACAAATAAACCAGAAATTGATTTCAATCAAATAAATAGTTATTTGAGAAAGGAGGAGCCTATGAAATTTGTTTTAAATAGCGAAGAACCTATATTTATACAGATAGCTAGAGCGATAGAGGATGAAATACTCATAGATGGAATAGGAGAAAATGAGCAAGTACCTTCGACAACAGAAATTTCAAAAACGTATGAAATAAATCCAGCTACAGTGTTAAAGGGAATGAATATACTGGTAGATCAAGAAATACTATATAAAAAAAGAGGTAGGGGAATGTTCGTGGCAGAAGGAGCAAAAAAAATAATAATAAAGGCGAGAAAAGAAAAATTTATAAATGAATCGCTAGTATCTTTTTTAGAAGAAGCTAAAAAATTAGGAATAAGTAAAGAAGAATTAGTAGATATAATTAGCAAAGGATAAAATATAAAAGGAGCAACTATATAGTTGTTAAAAATATAGTCAAAAATATACATATATAGACA
>SAMEA3387515__coassemble_3395_pt1 | contig 7845 bp, 10 predicted proteins | sample SAMEA3387515__metabat2_high_PE_011 | metagenome-assembled genome bin SAMEA3387515 (sample SAMEA3387515) | Felis catus | biome: Faeces | place: United Kingdom | collected 2012 | reverse complement strand
TAGTGTTTAAAAATCTAAAAAAATCTAATAACTTATAAAAATGGGCGAGGGAAATCAAATTCCTTCGCCCTATTTTTTTATTCTTCAGATTTATCTTTTTCAATTATGAGTTTTCCATCTTCTAAAGTAAGGATAAGACCCTTATCTTCAGGAGTAACACCTAATTCTTTTATAACCCGAGCTGGAAGAGATAACTTATAAGAGTATGTATTTTTACCAGATGCACCACCAGCTTTATTCATTATTACATTTCTTTTAAACTGTTCCATTTTTTAGCCTCCTATTTTTATAAATAAATTAACTAAACCTAAAATTATATTGAAAATACCTATTACTAGAGTCACTTTTAAAATTTTTATTATCTTATCATCCATTGTAAATCACCTCTTTATAATATATAATATAGTTAAAATATAAAGAAAGAAAAAACATTTTTTTAGGAAGGGGAACAAGTCCCCAACCTTTAGTCAATCAAATCTAATATGTTATTAATAACTAGTAGAATTGTTGCTATTAAATTGATAATTGCCGTCCAAAGCATTATGTTATCAACTTGTTTTTTCTTTCTTTTTTTCTTGCCCATTTTTACCACCTCCTTTCTATATTTATATCATACTACAATGGTAACCATTAGTCAAGAGATTTTATTAAATTTATTCAAAAATAATATATCTATAATACAAAAATTCTACATTAATATATACAAAAAAGAGAGGAGTAAAACTCCTCTAAACTTCCAACATAATTTCCAACATAAAATTAAAAAACAGTTTAAAGCAGTTTAAAACAGTTTGGTAAATTTTAAAAAGGAAGTCAAAATAAACGTGAAGATTTCAACGAAAATTTAAAAAGGTTTAAAGCGATTTAAAAAACTTTGAAAAGGTAAGTTTATAACTCCACATTATGGGGATTGAGTATGATTTATAATAGTTCTAATTTTTCTGGCAGTCTTGGTACTGCTTATTTTTTTACCTTTTTTGTGTGAATATATGAAGAAATTTACACCAAATATATATGAAAAAAGATTATGGAGGAGAGTAAGAAATAAAAATGAGAGTTGAATTAACAGATAAACAATTAGAAAGACTTGAATGGTTAAGAAATCACACCTATGTGGATTTAGAAGTAGATGAATTAAAACCTAATGAAGATTTAACAGAAGAAGAAATGAAATTATTTAAAAAATATGAAAAAGAGCTAGAAGAAGAGAGAATAGCAATAGAGTGTGACAGAGACGGAAGATATTAAAAGCATTTTAACAGAGCATTGTTAAGGTGCTTTTTTTATGATTATTTCTAGAAAGTTAAACAACATATTTGCATATTTTTGCAAAAACACATATTAAATTATTAAATTTTGTCTGCAATGATGTAAAACTAAGTAAGCAAGTCGAAGCAACGCTAAAAAATCTGAAATAACTAACTAATCTAAGAGCAGAGATTGCAAATAGGGGTAAGGAAAAAATTCTTGATAAAAATATATTTGAGTGATAAAATAATTTTAGTTTTTAATGATTAAAACAAAAAACATAGGGTATAATATAAACATAAATAAAAATCTTATAAAACAGATTAAAACTTAGGAGGCAAAATTATGACAATGATAGAAAAATTCAAACCAAAAGCAAGTAAAAGAACACTATTCTTCATAGCTGGAGCAGTTTGGGCTATAGCAGGATTTAATATATTAAAAATAGCAGCAGAGGAATTCGCTGTAATGAGTAGCCTTAAAGAAGTAGCTATAATACTTGGGCTTATAGGATTTACAATATTTTTCTCAAAAGTATTCTACAAAATGTTTAATAAACATTCTAAAAGAATAGTTAACATGGAAAATGAAGAACCTTGTTTATTCGCATTCTTTGATAAAAAAGGATATATGATAATGGCATTTATGATGACTATGGGTATATCATTAAGAGCGTTTAACCTTATAAGTGGAGTACCACTAGTTGTAATATACCTTGCAATAGGTCTTTCACTTTCAGTATCAGCAGCATCATTCTTACTTGCTGGAATAAACTATGAAAAAACAGTAGAAAAACATTTAGTTGCATAAAAAACGAAATAAAAAGGGATTATCACAGAAATTAAGTGTGATAATCCCTTTTTTTAGTCTTTGAAAAATTCTAAAAAGTTATATAAAATTTTTGCAGTTATACCCCAAATAACATAGTCCTTATATTTATAGAATAGAACCTGAGATTTTCCATTTTCAAACTTATAATTTTTCTCCCCAGGAATCAAATCAAAAGGAAGATTCTGATCTGGTAAAACCTGAACAGTATTAAAATATCTTTTAGGTTGATTTTCTAAAAGATAACTTAGAGGTACCATAAAAACATGGTCTACTTCATCCTTATTCAACTTTATATGTTCTATATTATCCAAATATCCAACAAATGGATGAATTATATATTTTACAGGTGTTATAAATAAATCCAGTTCTGAAATTATTTTAATATCTTCAGGATAAGAGCCTATCTCTTCCTGAGTTTCTCTTATAGCTGCTTGTAGAGGAGTTTCACCTTCTTCTATGCCACCACCAGGGAAAGATATCTCAGATGGCCGGTGTTTAAGACTACTTGCTCTAACTTCAAATAGTATATGAATTTCTCCGTCCTTTCTAACTAGAGGAATAAAAACAGCAGATTTACGCATAAATTCAGCGCCATTTATATAGGGCTTATGATTTGTAAGTCTATCTAAAACTTTCTGTTTATTAAACATTTCAACGCTCCTTGTAGTGAAGTTATATACTTTTTATTATAGAATAAATTATATTAAAACTAAAGTAAATTTATCAAATTATAAAAATATATCTGATGTGTTTATACAGAGTTTATAAGGGGTAAAAATATTTTGTAATCTTTTACATTTATACCATCGATTACTTTAAAAAATAAATCTTAATTTAGTATAAAGAATATTTGATTAAAAAAAAGAGCGATAGTATAATAAAAAGAGAGAATATAAATTGAAAGGAATGATAATTATGGTAATAGCTGACGTAGCAGTAATGCCTCTACGCCCTTATGCAAACGAAGATCAGATGTATAAAATAGTAGATGCATGCATAGAGTTAGTAGAAAAAAGTGGATTAAAATATGAAATAGGTGCAATGAGTACTACTTTTGAAGGGGAATTCGATGAAGTATTCGAGCTTATTAAAAAAATGCACAAATTACCTTTTGAATTAAACTGTGAAAGAGTAATAACTGTAGCTAGAGTAGATGAAAAGGCTGGAGGTTTAACTATTGAGGATAAACTTAGAAACCACAGATAGTATAAAAAAAGCCTCTTATCCAATTATTACTTTTTTGGTTATAATAGCTGTTTGGCAATTTGCTGTGGTACAGTTTGATATACCACAGTACCTTTTACCAGCACCTACAGATATAATAGAAGTTTTCTTTACAGATTATGAAAACTTAATTAATCATAGTATTATTACGATATTTGAGTCTATATCTGGGTTTATGCTGGCTGTATTAATAGCACTTTTAATGGGAATATTGATGGATTTTGTAGATATTATTAGAAAATGTTTATATCCATTAATGCTTATAACACAGATGATACCTACAATAACAATAGCACCACTTCTTGTTATTTGGTTTGGATTTGGAATACTTCCAAAGACTTTAATGGTAATACTTACATGTTTTTTCCCAATACTGGTTAGCTTTGTAGATGGGCTGGAAAATGTGGATAAGGATTATTTAAACCTATTCAAGACGATGAATGCTAGTAAATTAGACACATTTATACATTTGAAGTTTCCTATGTCTATAGAAAAACTTTTCTCTGGACTTAAAATTTCTGCAACATACGCTGTTATGGCTGCAACTGTAGCTGAATGGTTAGGAGGAACTGTTGGACTTGGTGTATATATGGTTAGATCTAAAAAGGCTTATGCATTAGATAAAGTATTTGCATCTACAATACTTATAGTGATATTCAGTTTAATATTTGTTGGAATAGTGCAAATTATAAGAAAAAAAGTTTTAAAAAATAGGAATGTTTAAGGAGATAATTTATGAAAATAAAAAAATATATATCGATAATCCTTGCTGGAGCCCTGATGCTTACAACTCTTTCGGGATGCTCTAAAAAAGAAGAAAAATCAGCAAATAAAGGAGAAAAAGTAACTGTAGTATTAGACTGGACTCCAAATACTAATCACACAGGACTTTATACTGCTTTAGAAAATGGATACTACAAAGATCAGGGACTAGATGTTGAAATAGTTCAGCCACCTGAAGGAGGAGCAGCGAGCTTAGTTGCATCAGGAAAAGCAGACTTTGGTATATCATATCAGGAAGAAGTTACATACGCTAAAACTTCTGATGATCCGCTTCCAATAAAAGCAATAGCAGCTGTAATTCAGCACAATTCATCAGGATTTGCATCACCAAAAGATAAAAATATAGAAACACCAAAAGATTTTGAAGGAAAAATCTATGGAGGATGGGGTTCTGAATCAGAAACAGCAGCTATAAAAGCGGTTATGGAAAAAACTGGAGCAGACTTTGATAAAGTTACAATAGCTGATATAGGACAGGATGACTTCTTTACAGCTACAACTAATAGCGTTGATTTTGCTTGGATATATGAAGGATGGGATGTTGTTCAGGCTAAATTAAAGAACTTTGATTTAAACTTTATACCACTTAATCAGTTCGATAAGAGATTAGACTATTACACTCCAGTAATAATATCTAATGAAACTTTATTAAATGATAATCCAGAACTTGCTAAGAAATTTATGAAAGCCACTACAGAAGGATATCAGTTCGCTATAGATAATCCAGAAGAAGCAGCGAAGATATTAGTTAAACACGCTCCAGAAATAGATGAAGAATTAGCTATAGAAAGTCAGAAATTCTTAGCATCAAAATATAAAGATGATGCACCTAGATGGGGAGAAATGAAGGATGAAGTTTGGAATAATTATACAGCATTCTTAAAAGAATACGGTTTAATAAATAAAGACTTAAAACCAGAAGATGCTTATACAAATGAATTCCTACCTCAGTAGAGAATAAAATCTTAATAGATAATAAAGAAATCGAGAGAATATGAATAGAGAAGATAATAAAATTAAAGATTTAGAGTCTAAGGATGTATTAGAGTTTGATAGTAGTTTGGATTCTGATAATAGATTAGATTCTAAGATAAGAATTGAAAATATTAGCAAGTCATTTGATGGAGATAAGATAATCGACAATATTTCTATTAATGTCGAGGAAGGCGAACTTGTATCAATACTAGGTCCAAGTGGATGTGGTAAGAGCACAATTTTCAATATTATAGCAGGTCTGTTGAAACAGGATAGTGGAAAAGTTGATGTAAATGGAAAGCTTAGCTATATGTATCAGAAGGATCTTCTTCTTCCATACAAGACTATAATAGACAATGTTTCTTTGCCTCTTGTCCTTAGAAAAGAGAAGAAATCTGAAGCCAGAGAAGAGGTCAGACAGTATTTTAAGGTGTTTGGTCTTGAGGGATACGAAGATAAGTATCCTAAAGAATTATCTGGAGGTATGAGACAGAGGGCTAATTTTATGAGAACTTATGTTAATTCAAATGATATTATGTTGCTAGATGAACCATTTGGAGCATTGGATTCGATTACAAAGTCTTCTATGCAGAAGTGGTTGTTGGATATTAGGAAGAAAGTTAAGTCGACTATTTTATTGATTACGCACGATATTGAGGAGGCAATTTTGCTTTCTGATAGGATTTACGTTATTTCTAATAAGCCATCGAGTGTTAGTATGGAGATTGTTGTGGATCGATATAGGATAGGGGATGTCGAGTATTCGTTTAAGTTGAAGAAAGATATTCTGGATGTTTTACATATTTAGGATTTTAAAGGTTGGTACGAGAGTATCAGCCTTTTTTTATTTTTATTTATAAATATTAGATATAAATTTATAAAGATTTATAAGAGTGATACCTAATAATCAATATGATTGATCGCGAATGATTAAAATGATACAATAAAGTTAATAATTAAAAGGAGAAAAATCATGCTAAAAAATGGTATCTACGAACAAATAATAAACGAAAACATAAACCAAGAATTAATAGATAAAAACGACGAAAAACACATAGAAAAAGAAGCCGTAGACTATGCAGAATCATCAAAAGTATTTGCAAAATATGTATCTGAAATAGTTGAAAAAGGACTAAATATTGTAAAAGAAGAGGAAGAAAAAGCTACAAAAGGCAAAAAAGACGAAAAAGAAAAAAATGCTCGATTAAAACAAATATCTTTGATAAACAAAATTGTAAATATAATAAAAGAAGAAACTAATGACGAAGATTACGAAAAGATGTCTGTAACTGATGATGGAGAACAGCTACTTGCACTTTACGACAAGAAAAATACAGTACTTTCACTAGATGGAAATAAGAAAGTAACTAGACCAGAAACATCAATTGCTCAAAGTAGCTTGTTTACTGGAGCCGTACATGAGCCACAGATGTTTACAGAACTTAAAAAAGAAATAGCATCTAGTGATAGGATAGATATGTTAGTATCTTTCATCAGATGGAGTGGTTTGAGATTGATAATTGAGGATTTAAAAGAGTTCATTGATAGAGGTGGAGAACTTAGAATTATAACAACGTCATATATGGGAGCTACTGATATTAAAGCTATAGAAGAGCTTAGGGAACTAAACAACACCAGAGTAAAGATAAGTTATGACACAAAACGAACTAGACTTCATGCAAAGACATATGTATTTTATAGAAATACAGGTTTCACAACTGCCTATGTAGGATCTTCTAACATATCAAATGCCGCACTATCAAGTGGGTTAGAATGGAATGTTAAGGTAACTCAAAAGGATTTACCAGAAACAATAGCAAAAATAGAGGCTACATTTGAAAGTTATTGGAACTCTAATGAATTTGAATACTATAAAGAAGATCAAAAGGAAAAACTAGCAAGAGCTTTAAAAGCTGAGAAGTATTACGAGTCTAATAACGAAGAGATGTACACTATGGATATTGCACCATACTCATATCAGCAAGAGATTTTAGATAAACTTGATGCAGAGAGAAAAGTTCGAGGACATTACAAAAACTTGGTAGTTGCAGCAACAGGTACTGGAAAAACTGTAATATCTGCACTAGACTACAAAAGATTTAAAAAAGAAAATCCAGACAAACCTTGTAGGCTTCTATTTGTAGCACATAGAGAAGAAATTTTAAAACAGAGTATGTACACATTTAGGGCTGTGTTAAAAGATGCAAACTTTGGAGATATGTTTGTTGGTAACTACAAACCGGATAGTTTGGATAATTTATTCATATCTATTCAGACATTCAACTCTCAGAAATTTATAGAGAAAACTGACAAAGATTTTTATGACTATATAATTGTCGATGAGTTTCACCATGCAGCAGCGCCTACATATCAGAGTTTATTGACATATTACGAACCAAATATTCTTCTTGGACTTACTGCAACTCCAGAGAGAATGGACGGAAAGAGCATTTTAAAATATTTTGATAATAGAATTGCTGCAGAGATTAGACTTCCTGAAGCAATTGATAGAAAGCTACTTTGCCCATTTCAGTACTTTGGTGTTACAGATAATGTAGACTTAGATGATTTGAAATGGAGCGCAGGTGGATACGACAAGCAAGAATTATCTAATGTCTATGCTTTAGATAGAAAGATTGCAGAAAAAAGAGCGAAATTAGTTGTAAATTCAATATTTAAATATGTCGCTGATATAGATGATGTCAAAGGAATAGGATTCTGTGTATCAGTAGAACATGCTGAATTTATGAGTGAGTTTTTCAATGAAAGAGGAATTCCTTCAAT
>SAMEA3387515__coassemble_3142_pt1 | contig 9026 bp, 8 predicted proteins | sample SAMEA3387515__metabat2_high_PE_011 | metagenome-assembled genome bin SAMEA3387515 (sample SAMEA3387515) | Felis catus | biome: Faeces | place: United Kingdom | collected 2012 | reverse complement strand
CTATAGGAAGCAAAAACTTTGGAAAAGCAGCGTACTACTTAGTTCCACTTACTGCGTATCTTGCGGGAACTATGCTTTCTGAAGCGTGGGCACTTTCAATTAAAAAATTCCACTTCATAAGATGGGATACTATGTTAATATTAATAGAAATTATAGTTGTTATAATACTTGGATTTGTACCAGACAGTGCACCATACCAAATTGCCCAGATTTCGATAAACTTCCTATGCTCAATGCAGTACAACACATTTAGACAGGCTTACAAAATACCAATGGCAACAACATTCTGTACAAATCACGTTAGACAGATTGGGGTTGCACTTACAAAAGCGATAAGAAATCATGGCGAACAGAAGTATGTAAAAAGAATGAATACTCACATTGCTATGATAGTAATGTTTGTACTTGGAGGAACAGTTGCTACAATACTAGTAAACTTCTTTACAGGTAGAGCAATCTGGGCAGCAGTAATACCTCTTAGCGTAATATTTATTGACTTATTACATGCAGACCTAACAATAGAAAAAGACAAACTTCATAAAAAACCAAGCGGACACTAAAATATAGCTGTTATTAAAATTTTGAAATAGCACAGACTTAAACACTATTTATAAAATTTTAATAACAGCTATTTTATTTCTTACAATATTGTAAGAATACTTAAAGTTAGTTGTAAGTTTCCCCATTTATTATAAAAGTATAGAAAAATAATTTATCAAAAGTTAAAAAGCAATAATAAAAGGGGGAATAAAAATGCTAGAAGTTAAAAATCTTTATAAATCATACAAAGTAGGAAACAAGAATTTATTTTATCTATCTTTTCTGTATCGGTGGGATTAGGAATAAATTTATTATTTATATTAATTTTAAAGATAATGTATTTAAATAAAACAAATTTGTCTAATACAAGTGGGTTATTTTCTTTAATGCAAGCAACTAGTGAAAATATACGATTTTTAGATATATTCTTTATATTTGTTGATTGTAGAGAAGAGTTAGAGCAAAATGAAGCATATATAAGTGCTATAAACATAATATTTAGCGTAATAGCTGGATTTGTAATTATTCTAACTATATTTAACTCAATCAATGGATCTATATACGAAATTATGTCTCAAAGTGCTGATTTTGGTGTGCTCATGGCGATAGGAATAAGTGATAAACAATTAGAAGAGGTTATTTCAAAGAAAATAGAAGATAGAGTGGCTATTCCAGCTATATTAGGAGTAGTTTTAGGCAGTATCTTTGTATTTTTAATGTCTAAAGTCTTGATAGAGGTATCTACAATTAAGTTGAATATATCTACACCGTGGATATTATACTTATTTATAATAATAACCGCTATTTTGAGTGTAAAGATAGGAACGAAATATGTATGCAATAAGATGAAAAAACTCTCTCCTACTGATATAATTAATAATGTATAAAATAAAGATTAATTTTGAAAGGAAGATAAAATTTGAAAAAGACATACAGCATATCTGAAGTTTCAAAACTTCTCAACATAACAGTAGATACACTGAGATTTTATGAAAAAAAGGATATGATTCATCCAAAAATAAACCCAAACAACAAGTATAGAATGTACGATATGTACAATATTTTGGAGATATTAGACATAATCTTTTATAGAAATCTAGATATCTCAGTGTCTGACATGTACTCAATAATGAACGAAAACGACGAAAAAAAGGCACTTGAGCTATTTGAAAAAAAGAGAATAGATTGTAGAAACAGGATAAGATATGAACAGCAGCTTTTAAAGAAGCTAGATTATCTATGTTCCACAATGGGACCTGCAATTTCTGGAAATATGAGTATTAAAAAGAAACATTTTGAAACTTCGTATATTCTTTTTGAAGAAACAGAAGAAGAGAGTAGTGCACAGAAATTAGTATTAAAAAATATACCTAGTATAAGTAATGAAGAGTTTGTACTAGGTGCGGTAATCAAGGAATACAACTATGATTTAACTGAAAAGGCTACATTCTATACTATAGAAAGGCAGATAGTAGAGGATCTTTTTGAAAATGATGTAGAAAGAAAAGAGGGTAGACTAAGTAAAGAAAGAATATACGAAGAAAATAAAAATAACGATAAAATAATAAACGGATTTGATGCTTTGAGTATGGTTGTACCATCTGAGGGAAGTAAGTTGAATAAAAAATATATAGAAAAGATAAAAAATTATGCTGACGAAAATAAAATCGAGCTAGAAGATTATATTTTAACGCATGAAATAAATACAACAGCTTATGCAGATAAGCAGCATGAATACAAGGAAATATACATAAAAATAAAAAAATAGAATAGAAAATATAAATTTATTTTGAAAAGTTGTTGACCTTGGTCTTAGACCATAGTTTAAACTCTTCTTTGGTGAAAGGAAGGTGTTTAAATTATGAATAAAGACTTAACAATAGATAAAAAAAGAATTAATAGACAGTTTATGCATTATGTAATACCATCAATGATAGCGATGTTATTCAGTGGATTTTACTCAATAGTCGATGGACTATTTGTAGGAAACAGTATAGGAAACGTGGGGCTTGCTGCGATAAACCTAGTTTATCCAATACAGGTTGTACTTAATGCAACAGCTACAGGTGTTGGTATAGGTGGATCTGTTCTTGTTTCTATATACAGAGGAGAAGAAAAAGAAAGAGATATGGAGCACAGTGCCATGCAGACAATAATACTTCTTCTAATATTTGGAGCAATACTTCCTGTTTTCTTCTTAGGTACAAAAGGAATTATACTTAACTTCTTAGGAGCAGAAGGTGCAATATATAAGGGAGCAGATGACTATATAACTACTATATTAATAGGTGGAATGCTTCCTGTTTTAGGAAACGGATTAAATCCAATAGTTAGAAATCAGGGTAAACCAATTGTAGCTACTCAGAACATGGTAGCAGGTCTTGTTACTAATATAGTACTTGACTATGTATTTATATACAAAATGAACTTAGGAATGTTTGGTGCAGCTTTAGCAACAATAACTGCACAGGGTGTAGTTGCTACAATGAATGTTATATACGTTGTAAAATTAAACCATAAAAACTTTAAAATGGATTATATATTACCAAATATAGCTAAAATAAAAAGAATAATGAAAATAGCAGTATCTCCATTTGGACAGACAATAGTTCCTTCAATAATAATAATACTTACAAACTGGAAATGTATTGAATACGGTGGAGATGGAGCAGTTGCAATATACTCAGTAATAAGCTACGTACTTGCATGTGCACAGCTTTTAATACAGGGAATAGGTGATGGTGTTCAGCCATTATTCAGCTACTACTTTGGGGCAAATAAAGAAAAAGAATTACACTATGTGTACAATAAAGCGTTCTTCTTATGCTCAATATTCTCAGTATTTTTAATGGTTATGACAATGGTATTCAGCGTACAGTTAGCTAAATACTTCAATATATCACCTGAGCTAATGAACGAAACAGCTTTAGCATTAAAGACAACAGCATTTGCTTATATATTCTTTGGAATAACTAGAGTAACAAGCGCATACTTCTATGCAACTAATCATACGAAATTCAGTAATTTATTAATATACATAGAGCCAATAGTTATAGCACCTGCTATGCTTTGGATATTCACAGAATTATTCGGATTATCTGGTGTATGGATGGCATACCCAGCAATACAGGTAATACTATCAAGTATAAGCTTAGTATTAAAAAGTCCAAACATGGAACATAAAAAAGAACTTAAAGTAGCAACAGTACAATAAATTTATAAAAGATTATATGAAAAGGGACTGAGCAAATATGCATCAGTCCCTTTTCTGTGAGTTGTGTATAAAGTAAATTTAAGTTAAAAAAACTTGCGATTATTAATTAAGCTATAACTCCTGCTCTTCTTTCAAGATCAGCTTTTGTTGTAACTTTATGATTTTTGAATACTTTAGAACCTACAAATCCTGCTATAGAACCACCGATTGCTGCTATAACAAGAGCCATTACAACTTTCATAGGATCATTGAATGCGAATGGAGCTAATAATCCAGGTATTGGAGAAGCTGTACCAGGAGCATTGTTTATGATACCTAAAGCTGCTGCACCCATTCCTGCGAAACCTCCACCGAAGAAGTTAGAGCAGAATATTGGTATTGGGTTTGAAGTAACAAGTGGTGCCTGAGTAAGAGGTTCAAGCATAACTGCGATTACGTTACTCTTATCACCTAATTTTAATCCATGGAATATAAATCCGTTAGTGAATGATCCACCGAAGCAAGCTATTGCTGCGATACCCATTGCTAAACCTTTAAGTCCAAGCATAGCAGTTAAAGCCATTGAACTTAGAGGAGATGTACATATCATCTTCATTATTCCACCTAGAAGGAATCCCATTACAAGTGGTGACTGTTCTGCTGCTGCAGATATTGTTCCACCTATCTGTACTAGAGTAGCATCTACTAATGGAGTAGCACCTATTGCTATAAATCTAGCTAGAGGAGCTATTAGTAAAGTACCGAATATTAAGTTTAATCCTTCTGGTAATTTCTTTTCTATTATTGGTATTATAAATCCAACTATATAACCTGCTATAAATCCAGGAAGTATACCACAGCCACCGCAAGCAACACCGGCAACAATTGAAAGTACTGGGTTAGCACCCATTGCTATAGGAACAGCGATTGCTGAAGCAACTCCGCCCATTCCTCCTGAAATACTACCAACTTCTGCTAGGAAGCTTATACCAAATAAATCACCAGAGATGTATTTGTGTATTGCTTCTACTAGGAAAGTAGCAACTGCTGCATCTGCCATACCACCCATAGCCACAGATCCTTTTGGCATTTTGAAGCTGAAGAATGAGAACCCAGCAAGTACAAGTAATAATAGACCAAGTCCAGATAAAATTGTCATCATAAGCGTTCACCTCATAATATTATAGATTGTATTTATAAGAAAGGGTTTTCTTATCGTTAAAATCAATATAATATATGAGTTTTAAAAAGTTTCAAAAAGTTACAGAAAAGATGAAAAAAATTTAACGAAAAAATTGAAATTTTTTCAAAATTAATACAAAAAAATTATTTTGCGACTCAAAAAAATTATATAGTCCTTTAAAAAATAATTTTCAAACGAAAAAAATCGAAATAAAATTCTATGGTAAACATTTTCAAAATTAACAAAGTTAAATTGGACAAAAAAAATAAGAAAAAAACAATATAAAACTTGTTCATATTTTTAACAATTATTTAAACGAAATGAAATCTGCAAATTGTATAAATAAACAAAATTACAAATAAAAAGAGGCTGATTTTGAAAAATAACTTGAAAAATTTATAAAAACATATAGTTATTAACAATATCTGAAAAAAATTGGAATGAAAAAAGGCACGATTTTTGCTAAAAATAAATCATGCCTATTAATCCATATATTTTTTTAGATAACTTAATTCTGAACATAAAGTACAAGAGAGTTTAAGAAGTTTCTAATTTTTACATTTCCATGCTTAGTACTTTTTCCTCTTATATAGTCCATTTCCTTTCTAACCTGTTCGAAGTTGTAAAGGTTTGTCGCAAATTCAAGGAATATATCATTTGAATAGTCTTCAATTCCAAGATTAGCTAAATTTATCATACCAGTATTTGCCGCACGTCTTATTCTTTGTTCCATAGATTTAGGGTTGTCTGTAAACTTAGAACAAAGTTCATTTAAAGTAACATTTTCTATGTTCCGATTTTTTTCTATTATGTATTCAATCAAAGTTATAATGTCCTTGCTTCCTATTTCACCTATTATACCAAGTTTCTGAAGAACAGTTTTTAGCTTTGGAAGCCATACTTTTTCAGATGGAGCAGAAGTATTATTGTTTCCAAGATTATTGTTAAATAGGTTTTGAACAGTTACTACAGTTCTTTTAAGATTTAATGAATCTTTGACCTTTTTAAGAACAGACTCAACTTCTATACTATTTATAGGTTTTTGAATGTAGAACTCTATACCGTTTTCATACGCCTCAGAAATCATATCTTTTGAAGAAACCTGAGATAACATAACAAACACAAGAGAAGGATTTATTTCAGCAGCTTTTTTTATAAAAGCAATACCATCCATATTAGGCATTAATAAATCAACGACAACTATATCCACATTACTTACGCTTAAATCCTCTATTGCATCCTCAGGATTTCCATAAGATCCCACAACTTCACCGATGTTTCTTTCTTCTATAATTAACTTTAATATTTTTCTTATATTTTTATCATCATCAACTAAATAAAATTTCATTCTTTTAAATCACCTTCAATTCATTTTTGGGAATGTTTATTACAAAAGAGGTATTTCCAGGTTCAGAAGCAACATTAATACTTCCATTAAACTGGTTTTCCACTATATCTTTAACCAAGTTAAGACCTAAACCTCTGTTTATTTCTCCAGTTTCAAAATTTATCTTTGTTGAGAATCCTGGCTCAAATATTTCTAAAATATCTTCTGAATCTATTCCAGGACCGTTATCTCTAATCAAAATAGAGTAATAATCTTTACAAGAAGAATCATCATTTTTAGATTTTAATTCTATTTTAAAATCTATTATAATATTATCATCTGTAGCTGCCTCAATAGAGTTAGTAAATAAGTTTCTAAATATAGACATGAAGAAATATTCCTTATCTGTATATAAATTTCTATCAAAACTATTATTAAAAATAACTGTTTTACTATTTTCAGTAGCCTCATCAGAGGCTGATGTTTCTAAAAGATTTACTATATCAGATATATACATACCGTTATTTTCAAGATTTAGATTCATAGCCTCGGAAATTCCTCTAAGTATTAGGATATATTCCTTCTTTATTTCGTGTATATCTTTAGCAACATTAAGGGCAGCCTTTGAAATTTCTTCATCTACTCCCTGTTTTTTCATATCATTAAATAATTTATAAGAAGAATTCATTGCTTCCTCAATTAAAGCTGTATTCTTCTTCATCCAAATAACTTCGCCATTTAACTTTGATATAAGCAACATAAGTTTTTTATATCTAGTTGCATGTTCCTCTCTCATAAAAGTAAGATGATACTTTTTAAGGAAAGTAATTAATGCCCAAATTATAAAAGATCTAGATATTGCAACAAATATTATGCAAAGTTGAGTTTTAATTTCAAATGTATCTAAGCTAAATCTAAGCATAAGTTCTACTAGATTTGCTAAATAGTCCATTATTATAAACCAAATTATGTCGGAATCGTTTTCTAAAACTCCGTTTTTTTTCCGTGAATATATATAAATAAGAAATCCATAAGCGATGTAGAAAAACGACTCTGGAAGACAGTTTATTGCGGCTTGTTCTTGGAAGCCTTGTTGAAGCCATATTGCTCCAAATCTAGTTATAAAAACTCCTAGTGCAGAGAAGATACTTACCGATAAAATCGGGAAATCTTCAATTAAAAACAAAAACACAGGGAAGGTTATTATACCTATTGATATTTTGAAATTATTTAAAAATAAATTCATATTAAACTGTGCAGCTAATACTGTTATTAATCCAAAGAGAATTGTAGTTTCAAAAAAATTTTTTCTACTAAATGTTTTATATTTCATCTTTTTCCCTCATTTTTAATTATTCCAAAATATATTTTACCATGTAAACACCATTATTGAAAGTTTCTATAACAATAAAATTTAAAATATATTTTAACTATAATTATTATATATGGCATAAAAAAAGAGTGAACATATAAAGCAGTTAATATGGTAAGATAATATTGTGAGAAAGGAAGTGATTTAGAAATGAGAAATAATGTTGATAAAAATTATTTTAAAGATTTAAATAGAAAAGATTATATAGAAAAGGCATATGAAATAATAAGAGAAGAAGGTATAAAGGCTATTTCCATAAGAAGAAATGCTAGAGAAATGGGATGTAGCTCTACTTGTTTATATAGATATTTTAAAAATTTAGATGAGTTGCTTTTTTATGCACAGATGGGCTTTTTAAATTGTTACCTAGAAGATTTAGAAAAGTCTGAGAAAAAATGGAAAACTGTTTGGGACCAGCACCTAGGCGTTTGGGAATGTTATACAAGAGCAGCATTTAAATACCCAGAAGCTTTTGATATGATATTTTTACATGAAAATAGTAAGAAATTAGATACAGCAGTTGTAGAGTATTATAATATGTTTCCAGAAAATTTAAGTGGATTTAAGGATCATTTAAAGAAGATGCTTGAAACTCCTGGTTTTTATGATAGAGACTTTGAAATGTGTATGCAGTGTGTAAATGATGGGCAAATAAGCTTGGAAAATGCAAAAAAGATGAACCACATGGTATGTACTCTTTATATGGGATATTTAAAGGATATTTTAAATAATGGGATTGAAGAAAGTCAGATAGAGAATAGGGTTAAAAATTTTGTTAGAGAAGTTAGAGATATAGCTAATTTTTATGCAGATAAATTTGAATATACTGGAGACTTTATTTAATAAATATTTTATGTTATTATGAAATTGGGTATAGAGCTGATTGGAGGAATAACAATGTTTGAAAAAGAAAAATGTATAATAGTAACTAATAATGATAGAGTTGCAGATAAATATAAGGATCTTATGAAAATAGAGTTGTTGGATTCCTATGAAGATGTTCTTGTAAAGGCTAGAGACTTAGTTTATGATAGACACAGACTTTTAACTCATCCACAGGCTGGTAGCTTAAAACCAAATCAGACTCCATATAGATCTATAATTGTATATCCAGCGGATAATAATAGCAATTTAGATGATGTTATGATGATAGAAAAGGCTATAGAAACATTCAATAAATTTAAAGAAATAAAAGAAACGCCAAAATACGAAGAAAAAATAGCCAATGATTATAAAACTATTGATTTATCTATGATAGATAATGTAATGCCCAAAATACAATAATAAAAATATAATAATTTAGTAAAAACAAAGATATACTATTGTAAATTAAATTACAATAGTATATTTTTTTGTTCAAATTATAAAATTAATAAAAATAAAATATATAAAAAATAGTTTATATGTTTGT
>SAMEA3387515__coassemble_2951_pt1 | contig 10068 bp, 10 predicted proteins | sample SAMEA3387515__metabat2_high_PE_011 | metagenome-assembled genome bin SAMEA3387515 (sample SAMEA3387515) | Felis catus | biome: Faeces | place: United Kingdom | collected 2012 | reverse complement strand
AGACTTGGTGGAATGCTTATCTGCAATGCTTGTATGATGGCTGCAGAACTTGGTTATCCAGGAGCTTTTGTCGTTGGAGATCCTGAGTATTTTGGTAAGTTTGGATTTATTGAAACTGCTGAATATGATATAGAGAATGTATCTGGAATAGATGACAAATTTGTACTAGCTTGCCCTACTTGTACAGGGGGATTTAGAGGAGTAAAAGGAAAGGTAAATTTACACTAAATATAATATAATGGCTGTTGCAGATTTTGCAGCAGCCTTTTGACTTAATACAAGTATTCGCTCTCCAGGCTTTAGCGCCTCGCATTGTTAGAGTAACACATTTCAGAGTTGCGAGGCGCTTGCAGTATTGTCGTTGCGACCTACTTGTATTTAAGTCTTAAAAAGACCTGCTTGCAAAATTCTTGCTAACAGCCATTAATATTATATTAATTTTAAATTTTACTCTTTTGAGAATGGCAGATGAAAATAAAATATTTAAAACAATAATAAATTCTACCATCCTTTTTTTGTTTTAGTTTTTTTCTTTTTTTCTTTTGAGTTGTCTAAGTTTATATTAGATTTTATTGTTATTAGTATAGATAGTAAAATCATTAAAGCTAGTGAGATTATGTTTAGTCCTACGTTCCAGTTTACACTTACGTCGTAGCTTCTATACCCTATCAATCCTAATGTTGCAGTTATTGGATATATGTTTGCTAGAGCCATTTTTGATGATGCTAGTAATCCAGAATACCCATAGACAAATGCTGCTATTGCACCGATTAAGTATCCTTTTTGCTTTCTCCAAGATAGTACTATTATCGGCATTGTTGCAATATAAAGAAATAAACTGTTTGCAGTTATGCTAAACAACGCTTCTATAGCATATCTCATTGTAAATCCTGGAAAATTCATTATTTTCTCTCCTATTATTGTAAAAACAAAACAGCAGAATCCAAATAGAATTGAAACAACTCCACACACAATCAACTTACAAAATACAAGTTTCTTATATGAAATAGGAACAGTAAGTATATTTTTCATTGTATCATTGTCATATTCTCTATTCATAATATATCCTGAAATTAACGTAATACAAACTGGAAATATCAATGTCATATTATTTTTAATCACTTGTTCGTACAAATATCTAAAATCCCAAAATGATCCATCATTTGCAGTAGAAGTAAATATAGTAAGTACTACAGATAAAAGCATCATAAAAACTCCAGATAATAGTATGTGGTATCTTTTTAATTTTAAAAATTCTGTTTTTATTATAGTAATCATATTATTCACTTCTCTTTCTGTATATGTAATCAATTAAGAATATTGAAATTATACCTATTGCTCCTAATATAGCAATTGTTTCTAAAGTACTTGGTAATAAATCTAGTTTTTGAAACTCTGATAAGTCTAATACCACTCCTCTTTCAAGCAGCTCTTTTGACGACCAGAACATAGAAAGTGGAACTGGTAATCCCCATAACACAAACTTAGGTAAAACATCGTACATCGCTGTTATCAATGTATTCAAGCTAGTCCAAAATACGCATAGCAAAATTGAAAATATATATGTTTTGCTAAAATATACAACAACTACTATTAGTGGTAAAATACCAAGTCCTATAAGTATTCCCATTTCCGCAGAGAGTAACAACTTATATCCAAAATCACTTAATTCAAAAAAGATTAATCCGCAAATTCCTGATGCTATACATGATAGTAAACAGAATATAATCGAACAAATAAGCATTAAAATAATCTTGGAAATTACTAGTTGTGTTGATGTTATAGGTATTGCTTTTAGATTTTTAAAAGTATCATTATCTCTTTCTTCAAAGAAGATTACCGCTGCAAGTATTCCTAACATACAAGGAAGTAAAAATTGCATCCCAAATGTTATGACCATACCAAATAATGAATCAAATGCGTCCTTTTTGCTCAAATATTCTTCTGAAAGAAATCCACCTTTTATCATAAAAGTAAGTGCTATTGGAAAAAGTAAAGAAAATATTACTCCAATAGGGATAAATTTTTTCCTCTTTAATTTTAAAAATTCACATTTAACCAGTTTAAGCAATTCCAGCACCCCCAGTTATTCTCTTGAAATAGTCTTCAAGTGTGTCTTCTTTCATCCGTATTTCTTCTACAGCAATCCCTTCATTTACAAGCTCTCTAATCAATTCCGGAATGACTATATCTAAATCGTATATTTTTATAGTTCCACTCTTTTCAACAGAGTAATTTTTAATATTAAAACAAGCTTCTAAAACTTTAACAGCCTTTGAATCATTAGGTGTGATTAGTTTAATATATTTCTTATTTCTATTTTTTAGCTCTTCTAAACTTTCCTCTTCCAATAAAACTCCATTATCTATAATTCCAATATCATCCGCAATAAGCTCTATTTCAGATAAAATATGGCTAGAAATTAGAATTGTTTTGCCTTTTTCAGTACATAATTTTCTTATAAAAGTTCTAACTTCTGCTATTCCTATGGGATCAAGTCCGTTTATGGGTTCATCTAATATTAAAATCTCAGGATCATGCATAACAGCAAGCGCTATTGCAAGTCTTTGCTTCATACCCATAGAATATTGCGAGAATAACTTTTTATCATTGTACTTTAGTCCAACTAACTCTAGTGATTCTTTTATAGCATTTCTTTTAGGAATACCTCTAAGCTCGGCAAATATTTTTAAGTTTTCTGTACCAGTTAAGTTCGGATAAAATCCAGGAGATTCTATTAAGCAGCCTATTCTTGGTAGAATTTCCTTGTTGTATTTTTTCATACTTTTTCCAAATATTATTACTTCTCCAGCTGATGAATCTATCAGATTTAAAATCATCTTCATTGTTGTAGTCTTACCTGCTCCATTTCTACCTAAAAGTCCGTATATTCTTCCCTTTTTTATATGTAGGTTTAAATCAGAAACACTTCTTTTTCCATTGTATTCTTTAGTTAACCCTTTTGTTTCTATTACATATTCACTCATATATAATCGCCTCTCTTTCTTTAATTAAATTGTAATACTTAAACCTAACATATACATTGCACCAACCTTGCATAAACCTTATATCTCTAAGGTGATTTCAAATTCTGTTCCTTCTCCAACTTCGCTTTTTACGTCTATACAACCATTCATTTTCTCTATAAGTTCTTTAGTAATGTAAAGTCCTAATCCACTTCCAACTTTATTTCTAGCCTTATCGCATTTGTAAAGTCTATCAAAAATATGCTCCAAGTCATCCGGCTCTATCCCTACTCCAAAATCTTTTATAGTTATAAATATTTTTTTATTACTTTCTTTTATTGAAATTTGAATTTTTTTAGTCTTGCTGTGCTCAACTGCATTTTGGATTATATTATTTATAACCCTTGCATAAGCATTTTGATCTAAGTTGCATATTATCTCCTTCTCTTCTATTTCTATATCAAAATCTATATCCTTTTCTTCAAATATTACAATCCAGCTTTTTATAATATTTCTACTAAGTTCAGTAATTTCAGTATCCTTTAAATCTAAGTAGAATTCATTGGAATTTAATTTAAACCAATCAAATACATTATCCAAATATTCTTTAAGAGAGTAAGATTTTTCTCTTACAATATCTATATAATTCTCTATAATTTTATTATTTTCTAAGGTATTATGATTTTCAATTACACTTTGTAAATCGTATTTGTAGTTTAATCCATCCTTTAATAATTCTTTTTTTATTGCATCTGTATATCCAATTATAGATGTTAGAGGAGTTCTTATATCGTGAGAAAGGCTAGTCAATAGCTGATTATTCGCATTTTCCTTTTTTCTAAATTCTGTTAACTTTTCCTCGTATAAATATACAATCTCGTTTATTTTATATATTATTTCAGAAAAATTATCATTGTCTTTTGATAATATCTTCCTATTTCCATTGCCTTTTTTTATATCATCTAATACTTCATTCGATTCAGATATCTTTTTATTTATAGATATTACCTTGCTGCACAAAACTATATTTAAAAGTAAAGAGATTGCCAGTAAGAAATATAAAACTTGCATATTTATACCCCCTTATTAAATCTATATCCTATGCCCTTCACAGTTTGAATGTATTTAGGATTTGAAGAATCTTCTTCTATTTTCTTTCTTATCCTACTTATTACAGACATTATATTATTGTCGTCAAATGCATAGCTCTCATTCCAGACAGCTTCGTATATCTGTTTTTTAGTGAGTATTCTTCCTTGATTAATCGCACAATAGTACAAAACATCAAATTCCTTTGGCAATAATTCAATCATTCCTTTATTAGTTTTTACAGAGTATTCATCAGGAAAAATTTCTAGTCCATCAAAATGCAGTGTTTCTCTACAATCTTCTGTATTTTGATTTGCTTTGTTGTTCATATTGTATCTTCTGATCAATGAATCAACTCTAGCCAGAAACTCATCGGTGTTAAAAGGTTTTGTTATATAGTCATCTGCTCCAAGTCGAAGTCCTTTGACTTTGCTCGATGTGTCATCCTTTGCAGTTAGCATAAGTACAGGAATATCGCTGCTTTCCCTAACTATTTCAAGTGTTCTAAATCCGTCTAATCCCGGCATCATAACATCTAGGATCAGCATAATGTATTCGTCTTTTTCAAGTTCGTTTATCGCTTCTATTCCGCTAAAGCATATTTTAGAATCTATGTTTTCACTTTTTAGTGTTATTTGTATTAGTTTGCATAATTCTTTATCGTCGTCTGCTATTAATATTTTTTTCATAATAATACCACCTTAATTTTTTCTATATTTAATAATATGATAACACAGTAATCTTGCACTAACCTTATAAAATAAAAAAGCTAGTCAACTCTGTACAAAGTTAACTAGCTTCTTCAAATTAATGACCTTTATGTTTTTCTTTCTTTTTCAATATGTGGATTTCTCTTTTTCTTTCTCTTTCAGCTTCTACTCTTTCCTTACGAGCAATTTTATTTTCTTTCTTAATCTGTTCATGTTGCAATTTAAGAGCTTGTTGAGCTTTTTTTATCTTAATTTAAGAATATTAAAGCTCCTATCATAATCACTATCAGCACCACACACATGATAGAGAAAATATTTACAACCTTGTATGCTTTATCTCCAAGCACTTTTCTCCGTAACTTAAAAATCAATATCCCTACAATCCCACCTAAAGTGTTATTTATCAAATCAGTTATATCACATGCACCAACTGCAAAAATATACTGTGTTATTTCATAGAACAAGCTTATTCCAAAAGGTACAGCTGCCATTTTTATAAATTTTAGGTTATCTGCAAGCATTGCTGTAAACACACCAACAGGAATAAATACTATTGCGTTATTTATAATTTCACTAAATGAAATCCTTCCATTTACTATCGCTGATTCCTTAAAAGGAATGAAATTTATACTTCTTTCTGCCACTAAGTTGCTCATAGAAAGCTCCATCTTAAACACGATAATCCATGTAAGAAGTAAAAAATATACAATAAATAGAATAGACGTTACTCTTTTATGTCTTAATAATTTTTCGTCCATAATATCAACTCCATTTTTTAATATTCATATTTCAAAGTCTACATTTTAAAAGTGTACTAGCCGTATCATACACCTTTTTATAAGTGTATTATAAAACTAGTACACTTTATGTGTCAATACAAAAATAGTTCGAAGTAGCATCATCACATATCCATATAAAAAATAATTCAAAATAGCATCTGAAAAAATCTTATCAAATGCCATTTTGAATTATTAAATAAATAAAAAGCAGTAGTTTCTAACTAAAGATCCTATTATAGCATAAGAAACAATAGATAAAACAGTTAAATCAACAAACTCTGAGCCACTGTAAAATACAGACTTGTACTGACTTCCCATTCTAAGTCTATTTCTAAAACTATTCTTATCTTCTTTATTCTTAAATATCTTTACAAATAAAAGATAATAAATTCCAAATCCAATCACAGTTCCAAGTGTATTCATCATTAAATCGTCTACATCAGTCGCTCTAAAGTTAAACATCTGTGTAATTTCAATAAATAGCGAGAATAAAAATCCTGCTTCTACAGTTTTCTTAAAAGATTCAAACTCATTCCACATAATTGGAAGCATGAACCCAAATGGTACAAACATTATCACTTTAAAACATTTGTACTAACCCCATTAACAGCAAATGGTATAAAGTTGAAGTTAAAATAATTTATTCCAAAGCCGAAATCTATTACTGACGGTATCCCAGCAGCTGAAACCATACCAGTTATTAAAAACGTGTACACAACGCAAGCAAGGAAATGGAGATTAGAATCTCCATTCCCTTCATAAACCTTGCCTGTAGAGTACAATTTCATATCATATATCTTCATTTTATATCGAGATAAAACGAATAAAACTATTGGTAATACTGGTATGTAGTGTAGTATCGCTTCTCTAAGCTCTGATAGCATTTATATTAATTCCTCTGCCATGTCTATTAATGTCTGTTCTGGCATTCCTTCATCAGATAATGAAGATATTGAATATCTAACACCGTCTTTTTCCCAAGCTACTGTAACTGACTTTTTATCTTCAATCTTATCGCTTCCGTAAGATATAGTCATCTTACCTTCTTTTTCTAACTGTTTTTCTTCTGCTGTTTTTTCATGGTCTGCTGGAACAAATCTCATATTTAAACTTGAAACGAATAATTTTGTTCTATTAACGTCGACTGTTCTATATCCATCCTGTTCTTCTAAAGCTATTTCTGATGGCATTTTCTTATGAGCATCCACAAATACTTCTGGCTCTCCAGCTTTTTTATAAACTAGGTTCATAGCTTTAGTCTTATCTAATGCATCTCCATTTGATCCAGTTGTATTTAAATCTTCAATAACTGCTCCGTCAAATTTATATCCATTTGCAAATTCATCTACAAAAGCTCTTCTAACTCCTGTTTCTTTTTCCATCTGTTCTATTGTAGGTACTTCTTTGTATTTATACACATTTGATGAGCTTCCAAAATATCCAACTGCCTTTCCACCTGCATATACTCCTACAGTTGTTATCATTAACGCACAGGCTACTGATGCGACTTTTAACATTTTTCTATTTCTCTTCATAGTAACCACCTTTTCCTTTCTACTCTGTTCAAATTCTATCTGTGATTTTATTTTTTCGAACATATCATCTGAAGGCTGAACATCTTCAGACATATCTACCATTGCTTTTCTTATCTTTAAATCTACATTATCCTTTTTCATAGTTCACACCTCCAAAATAATTAAGTGACTCAATCTTCCCCTTTAAAAGCCTTCTAGCTTTGAAAAGTCTCGATTTAACAGTTCCTTCAAAGATATCCAACATATTAGCGATTTCTTTTACGCTAAATCCATTGAAATAATATAGTACAACCACAGCTCTATACTTCTCATCGAGATTATTTACAGCACTTCTGACAATTTCAACAGTTTCTGATTCCAGACACTTTGTAATATTGTCGCTTTCGTGATTTTGTTCCCGTTCTGCCTTTGCAAATATTTCATCAATTGGAACATTCTTTTTATCTAATTTGGAAAGTTTCCATGCCATTCTTGTAAGTATTTTGTAAAACCAAATTTTAAAATAATCCGGATTTTTAAGGCTGCCTATGTTTAGATAACATTGGACAAATGTTTCTTGAACAATGTCCTCACTTGTAGCTTTGTTGCCACATATTAGATAAGCAGTTCTCATTGCGGTACCTTTGTATTTGTTAAAGAGCTCTTCAAATGCTTCAAAATCACCATTGGCAACTTTTTCAACAAGTTCTCTATCTTCCAAGCTTAACACCTCCTTTATCGATGCATCTGTATATAAGAGCATGGTCGTTTATAATTGGTTCACAGATTTTATAAATTTTTTAAAAATTTTTGTGGTTACTACAAAGTAGTATATTATTGAATAGTTTTTTTAGCAACAAGAACCCATTTTATTTTTGAGCAAAATAAGCATAAAAAAAGTGCCACTTTTTACTAATCAAGTAAAATATGACACTTTTTCATTTATATTTTTATATCTTCTCTATATACTTTCAGCTTTTTCTAATGCAGTATCTATAGAAGGACATACATTTTCTCTTCCTATATCATCTATAAATCCTGATTTTTCCATAAACTGAAGTGGCTGATCATTTACATGAGAGAATATAAGCACAACATTGTATTTCTTACATTTTGCATGAAGTTCTCTCAATTTATTAAGTGAAGTCGTATCCATCGCAGGAACACTTCTCATTCTAAGAATTATCGCCCTCTTAGTTTTATCAAATATTACATTATTTATCTTATCCGCAGCTCCAAAGAACATAGGTCCTGTTATTTCAAATACTAGTACATCTTTTGGAACGTATCTTAGTGATATGTTTCCAGTGTCTGAATCTTCATCGTAGTTTTCGTCCTCTTCTTCAATATATTTCCATCCGTAAACGTCTGTAACATCTGCCATACGTCTCATAAATAGTACAGAAGCAAGCACTAAACCAAATCCTATCGCTATAACTAGGTCAAATACAACTGTTAATGTAAATGTAGCAACAAGAACCATTATATCGCTCTTTGGAGATTCTTTTATTACATCTACAAACTCTCTCCACTCACTCATGTTGTACGCAACCATAAATAGTATCGCTGCTATGCAAGGCATAGGTATTAATGCAGCATAAGGCATTAATAATAGTAGTGTTATAAGAAGTACAATTGCATGAACCATACCAGCTATTGGGGAACGTCCTCCATTTTTGATATTTGCTGCAGTTCTTGCTATTGCTCCTGTTGCAGGTATCCCACCAAATAAAGCAGATGCTGTATTTCCGATTCCCTGTGCAACAAGTTCCATATTAGAGTTGTGTCTACTACCAATCATACCGTCTGCAACAACACAAGATAAAAGTGATTCTATTGCAGCAAGTACTGCTATTGTGAACGCATCTGGTAATACGTTTCTAACTGTATCATATGTAACTGTAGGCATTGTAAAATGAGGTAGTGATGATGAAATTGTGTATAAATCACCGATTGTATTAACATTTAAATCCATTACTTTTACTAATGCAGCACTTACTAAAACTGCTATAAGTGATCCTGGTATTTTTTTAGATATATAAGGCCATACAATAAGTATTGCTAGTGAAATAACCCCTACTAAAAGAGCAGTAGTGTTTATTGTAGATATGCTTCTAAAAATTTCAGCTACTTTTTCAATTGTTTCTATTGGTGAATTTTCGAATGTAAGACCTAAAAAGTCTTTTACTTGTCCGATAAATATAGTTACAGCTATTCCTGAAGTGAATCCTGTAGTGATTGTATAAGGTATGAATTTGATAAGATTTCCCATTTTAAATATTCCCATAAGTATAAGGAATATCCCTGCAAGTATTGTCGCTACTACTAGTCCGTCCATTCCGTCTGTGGCAACTATCCCTGCTACTATTGATGCAAATGCTGCAGTAGGTCCTGCTATCTGGACTTTACTACCACCTAGTGCAGAAATTAAAAATCCCGCTATTACCGCCGTATAAATCCCCTGTTCAGGTCTTACACCCGACGCAAGTGCAAGTGCTATCGATAAAGGTAGAGCAATGATTGCTACTATAATCCCAGCGGTTAAGTCTTTAGTAAATGGCTTTGCTGAGTAACCCTTCATCGAGTGGACCAATTCTGGTCTTAAAGTTCTCATAAATAGTTCCTCCCAAATATATTTTTAATTATCACATTAATAGTTTACCATTTTAACAAGTATATTCAAGGATTTTGACTTTTTTATATATATTAAATTCATTTTATAATTTATATTCATTTTAACTTCAAATTAAATGGCTATATTTCAACATTTATTTTATAAATTTTTAGAAAAATGATTATTAAAATGCATTTTATATTATCAATTATTCATTCTTGAATTATATGTAAACCTATTACTTTTTATCGTCAATATAAAATTTTCGATTTAGTTATAATTTCTTAGTTTTAAAAATTTATTTTCAATAGATTGCATAATAAAAAGCTACCGATTTTTATTTTCGGTAGCTTTTTAATTTCTATTTATTAAAATTTATCAGGATCTAATCCAGAC
>SAMEA3387515__coassemble_2895_pt1 | contig 10457 bp, 9 predicted proteins | sample SAMEA3387515__metabat2_high_PE_011 | metagenome-assembled genome bin SAMEA3387515 (sample SAMEA3387515) | Felis catus | biome: Faeces | place: United Kingdom | collected 2012 | reverse complement strand
CTTTTATGGACTTTCACCACAGATTAATAGCATGCCCGTCATACTAAAAAAGGACTACCACAAAATAATTGTAGTAGCCCTATCTTCAATATATTATTTAGAAATTAATTCTTTAACTGTATTTATAACAGTATCTACATCTTCTCTACTCACATTTACATGAGTTACAAATCTGTATTCTCCGTTTTCCCTTCCACTTATTTTTATTCCTCTATCGTACATTTTCTGAACGAATTCTTTTTCTGGTATAACATCTTCACCCATTGTGAAGTAAACCATACTTATATCATTAGTATTTTTATTTACTGATATTCCATCTATCTTATCTAACTCGTCTGCTAAGTAGTGACTGTTTCTGTGGTCTTCATCTAATCTCTGAGTCATTTCGTCGATAGCTATAAGTCCTGCTGCTGCAAGTATTCCAACCTGGCGCATTCCTCCGCCCATTAGTTTCTGTTTTCTTCTAGCTTTTTCTATAAATTCTTTGCTTCCTGCTACTATTGATCCAACTGGTGCTCCAAGACCTTTTGATAAACAGAACATAACTGAATCACAGCAAGCAGTTATTTCTTTTACATCTACACCTAGTGCTTCTGCTGCATTGAATATTCTCGCTCCGTCTAAGTGAACTGGTAAATTGTGTTTTTCTGCTACATCTTTTATAGCTCTTAAATTTTCAACACTTACTACTGTTCCACCTAAACAAGCATTTTCAACACATATAAGCCCTGTTGATGGCTCATGTATATCATCTCTTCTTATTGCTTTTTCTACTTCTTTAGGATCTAATTCACCTTTTTTTCCTGTGTCTAAAGTTCTTAACTGAACCCCAGCTATAACTGCAGGCGCTCCAACTTCATGCACAACTATATGATAATCTCTACCTATTATTATTTCTTGTCCTCTTGTACAATGAGTGAATAAACAAAGCTGGTTTCCAAATGTTCCACTTGGAACAAATATAGCAGCTTCTTTTCCAACTTTTTCAGCAGCTCTTTTTTCTAATTCATTTAAAGTAGGGTCATCTCTGTATATTGAGTCACCAACTTCTGCTTCTGCCATAGCCTTTCTCATTTTATCTGTAGGCATTGTAACTGTATCACTTCTTAAATCGATAAATCTCATATCCTCAATTCCTTTCATTAGTTAAATTTTTATAATTTAATTATATCAAAATATAATTACTTTTCACATATTTTAATATTTTAAAAATAAATTTTAAATATTTTGTGATACTTTTTATTTTATTGGGTATATATCTATCATAAAAAATACTGTAATACATTCTTATACAATATTATTTTCTAAATTTTTTCCTATGAAATTTTTTAGATTTATACTATTTTGTTATAGTTTATTTATAATATTGTGAAATTTAATACTTTTCAAAAAACTATTGAACTTTTAAGAAAAAGATTGTATTATAAAGCCATAATATAAAAAAATTATTTTATATATAGGTTAAAACTTTTTTTATAGTTTATGCGAAAGGGGAAACACTATTATGGGATTTTTAAATGGAAAAACAGTAATCGTTACTGGTGGAGGTAGATCTGTATTACGTGATGGAAGATGTGGATCTATAGGATATGGAATAGTTACAGCATTTGCTAAAGAAGGAGCAAATATAGTAATAACAGGACGTAACGTTAAAAAATTAGAAGACGCTAAAGAAGAAATAGAAAGATTATACGGAGTAAAAGTACTTCCAGTTAGAGCTGATGTAAGTGCTGGTGGTGACAATAAAGCTGTTGTTGATGAAGTTATAAAGCAGACAATAGATGCTTTTGGTAGAATAGACGTACTTGTAAATAATGCTCAGGCTTCTGCTTCAGGTGTTACTTTAGAAAATCATACAACTGAACAATTTGATTTAGCTATATATTCAGGATTATATGCAACATTCTACTATATGCAGGCTTGTTTACCATACTTAAAAGAAACTAAGGGAAGCGTTATAAACTTCGCATCTGGAGCTGGCTTATTCGGAAACTATGGACAGTGTGCTTATGCAGCTGCTAAAGAAGGTGTTCGTGGTTTAACTAGAGTTGCAGCAACAGAATGGGGACAGTTTGGAATAAATGTAAATATAATCTGCCCACTTGCTTGGACTGCACAGCTTGAAAACTTTGAAAAAGATTATCCACAGGCATTCAAAGAAAATGTTAAGATGCCACCTGCTGGACACTACGGAGATGCTGAAAAAGAAATCGGACGTGTATGTGTACAGTTAGCTTCACCAGACTTCAAATATATGAGTGGTGAAACAATAACTCTTGAAGGTGGAATGGGATTAAGACCTTAATTAATTAGAATATCAAAGATGTCGCTCTTTTGAGTGACATCTTTTTTATAGAAAAAGCAAGGGATAGAAATAATTTTTAGAGGCATCACATTTTGTGTAAGATTTTGTATTTTGAAAAGTTTTCTTTTTAGACACAAAAGTGATGACATCTCTAAAATTTATTTTCTATCCCTTTGCTTGTCAGTAAAAAATAAGCCACTCATAAAGAGCGACTTATCTTTTATATATTCTAAACTAATTTAAGGTCTTATATACTGGTATGTTGTACTAGCAGTTGTTAGCCTTGTTCCTATTTTTATGTCCACAATTATTTAAGTTCTTAATTTTGAGGTTTGCAAAATTTAAGCTAATATTAGTATGCATGCTATTATGTTGTTTAGCATAGTAGCTGCTATACAGATGTCTATTCGTTCTGTTTTGTAGTATGCTATTAGCGGAATTATGTTTATTGCAAATCTTATTAGCATTTCTGGTATTCCACTTATTCCACCAAGTAGTACTATTACTACTGCTGCTATTGGGATGGCTGATTTTTTCATGTTACCTATGCTTTTTAGTGCTACGTGTACATAGATAAACCCTGTAATTATTGGTAATATGAAGCATATGTAGTATAAAGCTAGTCCTAATTTTGCACCTGTTAGTGTTCTTAACTGGTTTTCTAAGAAATAATCTTCTGCTATAGGAGCTATTCCCATTATTTCAACCATTCCGTTAACTGCATAAGCTGCTGCTTTTGATAGTATGTAGATTAGTAGGACGTATTTTAAGTTTTCCCACTTGAATAAATCTTTTATGTTTGCATATCCTTCTTTGTTAATATAAACTAATAGGATTATTGTTAGTACACTTAGTATAGTTAAATTCATAAGTTGTGGCATAAATTTTATGTTTATAAATATTTGAATAATAATTAATACTAACCCTGCCAATAATTCTAAAGCTGATTTTAATTCTTTATTTACTTTTGTCATGATATTCACCCCTATCTAAAAAGATATTATGATTTGACTTATTATTTATTTTTACCTAATTTATAAAATATTATTTAACATATGAACAGCAATACAAATATCTATTCTTTCTGTTTTGTAGTATGTTATAGCTAAAATCAACCCCATTAAGAAATACATTATCCAATACCATAAATTTCCTGCTGCATGAATAGAACTAAATAGCGCTGACGATATTATTACACTTAATTTACTCATTTTACCGATATTCCCAATCATTACGTATCTATATACAAATTCTTCTCTAATTGGCCCCCAAAAGTTTTTATATATGAAAAACTCTAACATTTCTATACTTGTCAACCCATTCATATAATTAATAATAGCTTGATCATTCAAGGATACATCACCATACATTTTTACACCGATAAATGTAAATCCTAGTGCAACTACTCGCATTATTATAACTAAAATTATTATTGTTTTTATATTTTTCCACTTGAACAATTCTTTTAAGTTTATATCTTTCATATTATTTAAGTATACTAATACTGATATAACTATTGTTATTCCAATCAGTATTGCTAAATAAATGCTAAAATTTACTATTATTGCCCTTATGTAAAACAGCCCAACTAGTATTAATCCTATAAATATATTCCTATCTCTTACTTCCTTACTATATTCCTTTGTCATGATATTCACCCCTATCTAAAATAACTTTCCTTGTTTTCAATACAGAAATTTATGTTGCTGACGAAATTTTTTCATTATCATTTCAAAAGTTCTGTCGCTCAAATAAAAAAGAGAGCTAAGATTTGATTTAATATCTCTTCTTACTCTCTTTTTATCATTTATCTATTCAATTTTCAATCACTTTGCTCCAACTGGACGTTTTAATGTTCCAACTGGACAAATTTCTCTATTGGAATCAAAATCACTACTCTAAATCTGTCTTCTTCATCGTAGTATTCAATATTTCCACCGTACTTTTCAACAGACTCTTCTACTATCTTAGTTCCAAGTCCGTGTCTAGTTTTGTCCTCTTTGCTCGTTTCAAGATTGCCTTTTTCGTCCTTTTTAATCTCTCCCACTTTGCTATTTTCCGCCTTTATCACAAAATAGTTCTTAGCAATCTTTCCTTTTATCGTTATAAATCTATTTCCAAGTTCTACCTTTTGACAAGCTTCAACTGCATTGTCCAATATATTTGAAAAAATAGAGCAAATATCTACAGATTCCATATCTTTTAGTACATTAAATTCTATATCGTATTTAAAGTTTATACCATATTTTTTACATTCTTTGTATTTTTCAGATAGGATTATATCCAAAATCATACTTCCAGAATTTATTCTATTTCTGTTGTAATCTAGTTCTTCGTATATTTTTTTCTTGTACTTCTCTCTTTCTTCACCATCCATACTCTCCATACACATTATATGATTGTTTATATCGTGTGATAGTTTTCTGACCTTTTCCTGATTTTCTTTTAGAGTGTTGTAGTATTTGTACCGAGAATTTATTTTTTCCTCGACAATCAATCCCTCGTATTTCAACTTGCTATTTTTGACAATCATATTTGTGATTACGCTTATCAAGAATATATTCGCCACTGTCATAAGCATATATATTACGAAAAATATCATAAACATCTTATGATCCAACAATTTATTTTTAGCAAATATTATAAATACAAACATTATATTTACTAGGTTTATTATCATAGGAGATGCTGCAATTATATACTCGCTAGGATTCAATTTGAATTCTTTTAAATCTCTAAATTTAAACATAGATGCGATAAATATTATTATTGAACTTGACATCATTTGTATCTGTAAGTCGTATAGGAGATGCTGCAATTATATACTCGCTAGGATTCAATTTGAATTCTTTTAAATCTCTAAATTTAAACATAGATGCGATAAATATTATTATTGAACTTGACATCATTTGTATCTGTAAGTCGTATATGTCACTATTTAATAACTGTACATTTCGTCCTATTAGTGGATATATTATACTTACCACAATAGCTATTATCCCAAGAGAAAATGCATTGTATACCACTATATTTAAAATAGATTTCGACACTTTCATCTTATAGCATTTTTTCAAATACACACATGCAAAAATCAATGTCAAAAATGGTATTGTACTTTCTGAAACCAATTCTATACCACATACAATTAATGTTAATAATACAAGATTTATACTATTGATTAATAAAGCTTTTTTATCTATTACAGGTTTTTCAATTTTATATTCTATATACAAAAAGCAAATTATATTAACTGCAGTAAATATTACTTTTGTAAAAAACTCAACTGCCACATTCAAACTTAACATATCATATCACCCAAAATAGCTGTAAATTCTCTTTTTAAATCCTTTGCTCTATACTTGCTGACTGGCACATTTTCTCCATTTACCACTACTTCATCCGTCTTTACCGAATCTACCTTTTCTAAATTTACAAGGTAGCTCTTATGACATCTAAAGAACTTAAAATCTTCCAGCTTTTCTTCTAATTTTTCAATACTAGTACCTGTATACTCAACTTCTTCGCCGTTTTTATGCACGATAATATTTCTTTTAATAACCTCAATATAATCTATATCGTCTATTTTTAGTTTTTCCATCTCACCTTTTCTGCTAAGCGCAATAAATCTTCCCTTTTTCTTGCCAAGTTCTGCAAAGCAACTGATTATACTCTCTTTCAATTCCTCAATTTCCACTGGCTTTAGGATATATCTGTACGCATTTACTTTATATCCGTCTATTACAAATTCCACATTCCCAGTAATAAATATTATCTCAGAATTTATATTCATCTCCCTTATCTTTTTAGCTGCTTCCATTCCATTCATCTCGCCCATTATGATATCCATTAGAAAAATATCTATTTTTGATAGGTCGGATTTTAATAGCTCTTCAGCAGACTCAAATTCCTCGATAATTATATTTTCTATTTCAATTTTATTTTTCATATCCTCAGCTAAAATTTTTTTCAAATTTTCTTTTAACTGAATTCTTTCTTTTTCTTCGTCCTCACAAATAGCTATACGATATTTTTCCATAACTTTTCCTCGCATTTTATTAGAAAGTATTCTTATACTTTAAATTATATCATAGATTTATTTTTTCATTATTTCAAAACTTTAAAACTGATTAGATTAAATAAAAGATATATATGATATAATTAAATGATAAACATTTTTGAGAGGAGAAAAATTATGGCATTAGATGGATTAGTTATACATTCAATTGCAGACGAATTAAATTCTCTGTTGAATGGTGCAAAGATAGATAAAATATATCAACCTGAGGAGGACGAGATCCTTCTTCAGATAAGAAACAACAAGGTAAACTACAGACTTGTGCTTAGTGCAAGTGCATCAAATCCAAGAGTTTACTTAGCTGAGGATTACAAGAAAAACAATCCTAAGAAAGCACCTGTTTTCTGTATGCTACTTAGAAAGTATGTTCAGGGCGGTGTGATTACGAATATTGAGCAGATTGGTTTTGAGAGAATTTTAAAGATAAGTGTAGAGTCTTTTGATGAATTAAAAGAAAAGACTATCAAGGATATCTACGTTGAGATAATGGGTAGACATAGTAATATTATCCTTGTCCAGAGAAATGAAAATAGGATAGTAGATGCAGCTAAGAGAATCCCTGTTAGTGTGAGTAGGGTTAGACAGATACTTCCAGGTCAAGAGTACAACCTTCCTCCAGCTCAGGACAAATTAAATCCACTTGATAGTATTTCTCTTGCTGATTTTTCTAGTAGAATTAAATCTTTTGAAGGACCTTGCTTCAAATCAATTTACTCAGAATTTTTAGGGATAAGCCCTTCAATAGCTAGAGAAATATGCTTTATAGCTGGAGTAGAAAAAAGCGAGCCTACTGCTTCACTTTCAGATTCAGATTTAAAAAATCTATTCAATGCATTTGAAAATTTATTTAAAGATATAAAAGAAGGAAATTATTCACCTTGTATCATACTTAATGAAAAAATTGATAAAATAGTAGATTTTGGATGTATTAATATGGATATGTACCACGAATTTACTACAATTCACAAGGACAGCATATCTGCAGCTATAGAAGATTACTACAAGACTAAGGATATAAAAGATAGAATAAATCAGAGAGCTTCTGTTATGAAGAAAAATATCTCTATTAAGTTGGAAAGACTTATCCACAAATTAGAAAAACTTGAAAAAGAACTTGAAGAGTCTGAAAACGCTGAGATTTTTAAAATTAAGGGTGAACTTATCACTTCTTATATATATATGATTGAAAAAGGTATGGAAAGCGTAGATGTTCAAAACTTCTATGATCCAGAGTATAAGACTGTTACAATAGCTCTTAAAAAGAACTTAACTCCTTCTGAAAACGCTCAGAAGTACTTTAAAAAATACAACAAACTTAAAAACGCAAAGATAGAAATAACAAATCAGATGGCTATGACTAAGGAAGAAATTGAATACCTTGAAAATACGATACTTGGTATAGAAAACTGTGAAAATCTTAAAGAACTTAAAGATATAAGAGAAGAGCTTGTTAAAACAGGATATGTAAAATCTCAGAAAAAAATCGGCAAAAAAGAGATACAGCCTTCTACTGCGCCAATGGAATTTAAATCATCTGAAGGATATCAGATTTTAGTTGGAAAAAACAATAGACAGAACGATTACCTTACTCTAAGACTTGCAGATAACGACGATATTTGGATGCATACTAAAGATATCCCGGGTTCTCACGTTATAGTTAAATGTGCAGGGCATGAACCTTCTGACCAGACATTATTTGAAGCTGCTGTTTTAGCTGCTTATTACAGTAAAGCTAGAATGTCAGCAAAGGTGCCAGTAGATTATACTAAGAGAAAAAATGTTAAAAAGCCTGGTGGAGCAAAACCTGGAATGGTGATATACGAAACTAATAATACTGCATACGTTACACCTACTGAAGAAATCGTTGCACAGTTAAAAATAAAATAAAATATTTTTTTAATTTTATTAATATTTTTTTGTCAAAATCTATTCACTTTTTTTATTATTGTGCTAAAATTAAAGATGGTAATAAAATTTTATAAATAGCCAGGAGGTAGTTTTGCAATGAAAACTCAGAGATTAAATGCCGTTTTAGAACAGATGAAAAAAGACGGAATACAGCAGATGATAGTAAGTGATCCTTACTCAATATTCTACTTAACAGGATTAATGTTACACACAGGAGAAAGATTATTCGCTCTTTACCTAAATGTAGATGGTAACCACAAATTATTCGTAAATGAATTATTCCCAATAGAACAGGATCTTGGAGTTGAAAAAGTTATCTTCAAAGATACTGACGATTCTGTAAAAGTTGTTGCTGACAGAGTTGACCACAACGCTGTTATGGGTATAGACAAAAACTGGCCAGCAAGATTCTTACTAGGATTAATGGAACATGGAGCTGGAAGCAAATTCGTTAACGGTTCTTACATAATAGACAGATTAAGAATGTGCAAAGACGAAGAAGAAAAAGAATTAATGAGAAAAGCTTCTCAGTTAAATGATAAAGCAGTTGAAAGACTTCAGAAAGAAATAACAGCTGATTTAACTGAAAAACAGTTAGTTACAGTTCTTAAAGGAATATACGAAGATCTTGGTGCTGATGGATTATCATTCGATCCAATAATAGGATTCGCTGCTAATGGTGCTAACCCACACGGTGAACCAGGAGACAGATACGTTAAAGAAGGAGACGCTATAATACTTGACCTTGGTTGTATAAAAGACCACTACTGCTCAGATATGACAAGAACAGTATTCTATAAATCAGTTCCTGAAAAAGGAAAAGAAATATTTGATATAGTTCTTGAAGCTAATAAGAGAGCAATAGAAAAAGTTAAACCAGGTGTAAGATTCTGTGACATAGATGCTGCTGCAAGAGACTACATAACAGAAAAAGGTTACGGAGAATACTTCACTCATAGAACTGGACATTCTATAGGTCTAGAATGCCACGATATGGGAGATGTTTCTGCAGTTAACACTGAAGAATTAAAACCAGGTATGATATTCTCAGTAGAACCAGGTATATATCTACCAGGAGAATTCGGAGTTAGAATAGAAGACCTTATATTAGTAACTGAAGACGGTTACGAAAACTTAAATGCTTACAACAAAGAATTAGTTGTTGTTGGAAACTAATTAGTTATAGTAGACTAATACTAGCCTTACGGAATAACTTAAACAAAAATTTTATTACAATTTAATATCAAAAGAGGTTACTGCATTTGCAATAACCTCTTTTTTTATTATCTTATTTATTTTTATTAAAACCATACTCTTTTTAATCTAACTTAATTTATATTATAGTTATTATCACTTCTTCAATTTTTCTAGATTCTACTTTTTCAACTTTGATTTTCATACCAAATGCCTCTATTTCAAACTTCTCTCCATCATTAGGTATTCTCTGTATCTTTTCTAGAATCAATCCCGAAATAGTATCGTAATCTAAATCATTAGGAAAATCTATATCAAATTTATCCGATAAATCATCTAAACTCGTACTTCCCTTTATCTTCCAAGTTTTCTCAGAAATCTTAACATCCTCGTCATCACACTCATCGTATTCGTCGTATATATTACCTACTATCTCTTCTAACAAGTCTTCCATAGTTATCAGACCTATGTTTTCACCATACTCGTTTATAACTACGGCTATATGCGTGTTATTTTTCTTCATATTTTTAAATAATAGGAAAGAACTCATACTATCTGGTATGAAATACGGTTTTCTTAGATTATCCATTATATTCACTTCATTTTTGTTTACGACAACATCTTTATTTACTAAATTATCCGATTCCTCATTTTCTTTTGCAAAACAGCTATATACCTCAGCAAAGAAATCTTTAGCATAGAGTATCCCTTTTATATCGTTGTCATTTTCTCCATAGACAGGATATCTTGAATAGCCTGTTTCGTGGATTTTTTCTTCTATATCAGTTAAGCTATCATTTTCATAAATCCCAACAACTTCTGATTTATGAGTCATTATCTCTCTTACACTAGAATCAGAGAAATCAAAAACATTGTCTATCCATTCTTTTTCGTCTGAATTTATTGTTCCACCTGTGTTCCCTATTTCAAGCATCATTCTTATTTCTTCCTCTGTGATAGAGTCCTCTTCTTCGT
>SAMEA3387515__coassemble_2679_pt1 | contig 12290 bp, 12 predicted proteins | sample SAMEA3387515__metabat2_high_PE_011 | metagenome-assembled genome bin SAMEA3387515 (sample SAMEA3387515) | Felis catus | biome: Faeces | place: United Kingdom | collected 2012 | reverse complement strand
ATGAGATAGAAATGAAAATTAATAGAATTAATTTAAATACATTATACGAGGAGTTTTTCTATGAAAAGATATAATTGGGCAACTTTAGGATGTGGCGTTATTGCTAATCAGCTTGCAGAGGCGATGATTTCAAGAGGAGATAATCTCTACTCTGTCGCAAATCGTACTCACGAAAAAGCTTTAGAATTCGCTGCAAAATACGGAATTGAAAAAGTATACGATAAGATTGATGATGTTTTTGAGGATGAAAACGTGGATATTATCTACATCTCTACTCCTCACAATACTCATATAGAATATTTAAGAAAGGCTTTAAAAGCTGGTAAACACGTTCTTTGTGAGAAATCAATTACATTAAACAGCGATGAATTAGATGAAGCTATTTCTCTTGCAGAGGAAAATCACGTCATTTTAGCTGAAGCTATGACAATTTTCCATATGCCAATTTACAAAGAGCTTAATAAGATAATAGAATCTGGAAAGCTTGGAGATTTAAAACTAATCCAGATGAATTTTGGAAGCTACAAAGAATACGATATGACTAATAGATTTTTCAATAAAAATTTAGCAGGTGGTGCTATGCTAGACATCGGTGTATATGCACTTTCATTTGTTAGATGGTTTATGAGCTCAAGACCTATAGAAATTTTATCTCAGGTTAAATATGCTCCAACTGGTGTCGATGAACAGGCTAGTATTCTTCTAAAAAATAAGGAAGAAGAAATGGCTACAGTTATACTATCTCTTCACGCAAAACAGCCTAAACGTGGAACTATAGCGTTTGATAAGGGATATGTTGAGATTTTTGAATATCCTAGAGGTGAGGAAGCTGTTATCACATATACTGAGGATGGCAGCAAGGAAGTTATAAAATCTGGAAATACTTCAAACGCATTGTTATATGAGGTTGAAGATATGGAAAAGGCATTAAACGGAAATCCTGAAGTTATGCATCTAAATTATACTAAAGATGTTATGGATATGATGACTGAAATAAGAAACGAATGGGGTATGAAATATCCTGAAGAAATGTAATAGTAGGGAAAGAGTATAACTGCTCTTTGCTCCAGCTTTATTTACTTGAAGCATTCAATTCTATGTCCTCCCCCCAATTAACCTCTGAAGGTTCATAAATTGTCAATATTATATATATTTTTGAAATTAAAAAGGATACTGTACAAACGTAAAAATAACGTCTATCAGTATCCTTTTTATATGTTTTTATTTTGGATTTTAGTTTTCTTCTTTATTTAAATTTTCTTCTTTGTTTGTAGACACTTCCATTTCATTTACAGATACTTCTACTTCTTCTTTTTTTTCTTCTGTTTCTACTGGAGCTTTTGCTTTTTCTGAATCTTCATTGTTTAGTATCCGCATGAATTCGTCTCCAGTTATTGTTTCTTTTTCAAGAAGGTAATCTGCTAATTCGTGAAGTTTGTCTATGTTGTCTTCAAGTATCTGAGTTGCTTTTTTATGGCAAGCTCCAACTAAAGCTATTACCTCTTTGTCTATTTTAGCTGCTGTTTCTGCTGAGCAAGCTAGTGAAGTATCTCCACCTAAGTACCGGTTGTTTAGAGTTTCAAGCGCAACCATTCCAAATTCTTCACTCATACCAAATCTAGTTATCATCGCTCTAGCTATTCTAGTAGCCTGTTCTATATCATTTGATGCCCCTGATGTGCACATATTGAAGATTATTTCTTCAGCTGCACGACCACCTGTGAATGTTGTTATCTTATCTATTGCTTCTTCCTTAGACATTAGCACTTTTTCGCCTTCTTCAACCTGCATTGTATATCCAAGTGCACCTGAAGTTCTTGGGATTATTGTTATCTTGTGAACTGGTGCTGAATGTTTATTGATTGCTGCAACAAGTGCATGACCAATTTCGTGGTATGCGATAATTTTCTTTTCTTTTGGACTTATAACTGCACCTTTTCTCTGGTATCCAGCGATTATTGTTTCAACAGCTTCTTCTAAGTCCATCTGTTCAACTTTCTTTCTACCATCTCTAACTGCTCTAAGTGCAGCTTCATTTACTATATTTGCTAGCTCTGCACCAGATGCTCCTGATGTAGCTCTTGCAATTTCGTTGAAATCTATATTTGCATCGTATTTAACTGCTTTTGCGTGTACTTTAAGTATCGCTTCTCTACCATTTAAGTCTGGTAATTCAACAGGTACTCTTCTGTCAAATCTACCTGGTCTTAAAAGTGCTTTATCTAAACTTTCTGGTCTATTTGTAGCTGCAAGTATTACAACTCCTATTCCACCATCAAATCCATCCATTTCGCTAAGTAACTGGTTTAGAGTCTGTTCTCTTTCATCATTTCCTCCCATACCATTAGCTCCATCTCTTTTCTTACCTATAGCATCTATTTCGTCGATGAATACTATACAAGGTGCTTTTTCCTTAGCCTGTTTGAATAAATCTCTAACCCTTGCAGCACCCATACCAACAAACATCTCAATAAATTCAGATCCTGAAATTGAGAAGAATGGTACTCCTGCTTCACCTGCAACTGCTTTAGCAAGAAGTGTCTTACCTGTACCTGGAGGTCCAACTAAAAGCGCGCCCTTAGGCATCTGTGCACCTATTTCTCTATACTTAGCTGGGTTGTGAAGATAATCTACTATCTCAGTTAAAGCTTCCTTTGCTTCATCCTGACCAGCTACATCTTCAAATCTCTTTCCACTCTGTGCAGGTACGTAAACCTTTGCGTTTGACTTACCAAACTGCATAGAATTTCCACCCATCTTCTTAGAAAGATTTCTCATCATTAAATTACCTAACATACCTAAAATTGCAAATGGCAATATCCACGTAAGTAAGAAATTCATAAGTGGTGAATTTTCTCTAGGAATTTCTTTGCTGAACGATACATTTTTTGCATTTAATTTTTCAATTAACTCTGGATCGTTCATATTTCCTGTTACGTATATGTTTCTGTCGTCTTTTTTCTTAGGCTCTATAGATATTTTATCGTTGTCTAAGTTAACTGTTTTTATCTCGTTTTTGTCTAACATCTGCTCGAATTTGCTGTAAGTTATCTCAACAGTCTGTCTTTCCAGCATACTTGGAAATACAAGCACATTAAGAAGCATTACGAAAAGCATCATCATAGCATAATAATAGAAAATCGATCTTTTCGGTTTCTTTGGTCCCATCTCCATACCTCCATTTTTTTATTCCTAAGTTAATTAATACCCTAAACTTTTTAGGATAATCTAATTGTCTTTATTTTTTGGTATTATTTTATCAATCAAAATTATAAAAATTTATTTCTTTTTAGTAATAATTGAATTTTGATAAGTTTTATACCCGTTTTTACTATTTTTATGAAATATTATATCTTTATTTTATCATAACACACAATTCTTAATTATATCTTAACTTTTCTTAAAAAAGCAATAAAAAAAGCTACCGAGAAATTTCTCAGCAGCTTTTACTTTTATTTGAATAAATTTCCTAACATGTTGAATATCATGATCGCATTAGCTAATAATCCAACTGCAATTAAGAACATAACTATTTTTAAAATAGCCGATTTCATACCCTCTTTCATAATCTTCCTCCCTAACATTTACTCTACTAAACGTTATCACGTTACATTCTCTAAATCAAGTATTTTTTTATTTTCCCTCTAGCTCTAGTCTCATTTTTTCCATTTCATACCACTCATACTTTCTCCAAGCGTATGAGTCTGGATCTATTCCATGTTCTAATCCAAGTCTAACCTGTTCCATCTGGTTAGCAAAAAGCTTTCTTTCTACATACGGAGAAATATCAACACCATTTTCAAGACCTTTTCTAATCTGTTCCATTACAGAAGTGTATATATTAGACTTAGCGTATTTACTTATATCGACACCACTTTCAATACCCATTCTAATCTGTTCCATCTGGCTCCAGATAAACTTGTCTGTCGCATAAACAGAAACATCATATCCTGCTTCAAGTCCTCTTCTGATTTCGTACATCTGGTTAGAATCTAATCTATGATCTATATAGAAAGAAATATCTAATCCTTCTTTTAACCCCATTCTTATCTCATACATCTGTTCAAATTTGTATTCAGGCTTAGCATAAACATCGACGTCAATGCCTTCTTTTAAGCCTAAATCTATCTGATACAGCTGATCCCCATTAAACACATCTAAATGATAGTAATCTACTATTGTTTTTAATTCCATAACATACACCTCGTTATACTAATTTGTACTTCAAATTTTTAAATTTATTAATTATAGTATATCACACTATTAACCCAATTTTATGTTGTTTTATTTTATGATTTAATAAAATTTTGTTTTTATAATAATTTTCTGAAAATTATATCTCTTTTGTTGAAAAATAAATTTCACCGTACTATAATATAATTACAAATATAAAAATTTTTGAAAGGTCGTGATTTTATGCGTAAAAATGATTCTAATGTGCTTCCTGATACTATTAGTGATAAAATCAGAAAATCAGTATCATCAAGAGATTACGAGCTTGCAGACTACCAATATCAAAGAATCATGGAAAGCATTTACGATTTTGAACAGTATCTAGACAAAGATAAAGAGGTAGCTCTATATCTTACAAACTTCGGTGAAAGCGTCCTTATGCACATAACTGATATTGGATACAGCAATCCATCACTTATCCACTACTTCGGATACGTAAATGGAAACTATGCTGAACTAATTCAACACGTTTCTCAAATCAATTTCTTAATTACATCAGCTCCAAAATTGGACGATGAAAAACCAGCAAGAAGAATAGGATTTAAAAACAACGTTGGAGAAGAATTCGTCGAACCTTCAAAAGAAGACTTAGAAGACTACGAAGAACTAATGAAAGAAAGTAGAACAAACTTCTAAAATAATATAGCTAATAAAATTTAATACAATAAAATAATTCAACAAAAATAGGCTGTTACAATTTGTAGCAGCCTGTTTTAACATTCTTTTCTAACCTATTTAAAATTTTCTATAAAAAATTTTGTCCGCTCATCTTCAGCATCCTTCTGATATGCTATTCCGTAATCAGAGCTAACCTGATCTGATATAACTTTTATAACAATATCATCTAAATTACTTGGAATAAAGTTTTCGGGAAGTATAGCCACACCGTATCCACTTCTTGCAAGCCGTATAGCTTCTATATCGCTATCACAAACCATACTAAACCCATACTCAGAATGAAGAGTAAGTTTTTCTTGTAGGATGTTTCCAAGCTTAAAAGGTACATACTTAGGGCTAAGCGTTATCAAACATTCATGCTTAAGCTCTTCAAAGCTCAGACTTTCAATATCTTCAAGAGATATTCCTTCTATTTTGTACTCATTGCTAAAAATTGCATATGTTTTTATCTGCTTGATAACCTTAAACTTGCAATCTATATTTTTTATCATATCCCTAGTCACAAGAGCTAAGTCTATATTTCTATTTTTAAGAAGATAGCTCAACATAACTAGAACACCCTATTCCAAAGAAAGAAATCTTATCAAAATTATTCTTTATCAACTTCTTTCTAGCTACGTATCGAGTAAATATTTGGGACTGTTGCAATATTATGCTAACAGCTCCCTAATTTTTTCGAGTTCTTAGAGTTATGGGTTTGAAGCTAATAAAAAAATAGGACAAGATATATAACTGCCAGCCAGCGACAATGCAACTTGATTGCCTGGAGCGGATGGTAGTTATAATCTTGTCCTTTTATTTTACTTAGCTTTTATTTTTCATTTACCTTTTTCATAGCATTGTATCCCATGAATACTACCCATACGTATGCTAATGTTTTTGGCATCATTAGTGCTCCAACTATTGGAATAGTTTTTGCAAATAGTACAACTGGAATGTAGAATCCAAAGCTTAGTGTTACTGCAAGCCACATATTTTTGAAGCTTATATCGTTGAATTCTCTTGTCTTTTTAAAGAATATTACTATTATTACTAATCCCATTATTGCAAATGGTATGTTTCTGTATATTCCCCAAATTTCTGGTGCATTTGGAGATAACCAATCATTCTGTGGGAATAGGCAAAGTATTATTCTTATCGCTGCTAGTGCATATACTGCGAATTTAAGACCTTTATCGTCTTTTACTTCATATCTCATTTCCCATATATGGAATAATATTACATAGAAAATAGTCATTGTTATTGATGCAACTGCTTCACCAAATCCTAACGCAGCAGGATTGTTGTTTATACCTACTGTCCACATAGAATATACTCTTGGAACTAAGTGGAATGCATCCCCACATCCAAGAACGATAGCCATTATACCAAATAATCTAAACTGGCTACCTTTTTCTGTTGCTTTGATCATCTTTACACCTACTGTAAGAACTGTTACTAAGTAGCAGATGTCAAATATACTTTCAAATATTCTCATATTTATCACCTCTGTATTTTTTATATTTTATATTCTAACACATATTATTTTATTGTCAAACATTTTTTATAAATAATATTTTATACTAAAAATATTTATCCAAAGAAAATGTTTTTTACAATAAAAATACCACTTAAAAAACAACAAAAAAATATCCCCCTATACTCTTTTCCAAGAATATAAGAGGATACTTAAAAACATTTTTAAATTTATTAATCTATATCGTTGTACAAGCACATAACTTCGCCCAACAATCTGCAAGCGACTCGCAACTTATAAATGTGTTACATAGAAGTGCGAGTCGCTGAAGCCTGGAGAGCAATTAATCACGTTTTTCAATCGCAAGGTAATAACTTTTATAAACTTTTTAAGTATTTTATTATATCGTCTATTATCCAGTCTGGAGTAGATGCTCCAGCTGTTATTCCGACATTTTCGTATTTTTTTATCTCTTCCACATCTAAATCATCTCTAGTTTCAATTGCAAAAGTAGGACAAACCTCTTTACATATTCCAACTAATTTCTGAGTGTTAGAGCTGTGTTTTCCACCAATTACAACCATACAGTCCATTTCTGATGCAAGCTCTCTAGCTGCTTCCTGTCTAGCCTTAGTTGATGAACAAATAGTATTATTAAAATCAATCTTATCTGATTTCTGTTTTAATATATCAACCATATTTCCGTAAACTTCTAAATTCATAGTAGTCTGTGCAACTGAGCAATAATCAACTTCAGGATCTAATTCTAACTCTTTTGCTTCTTCTATAGTTTTTATAATTATAGCTGAGTTGTTGCACCATCCATTTATTCCTATAACCTCAGGGTGATTTTTATCACCTATTAATATGATTTTCTTTCCCTTATCGTAATTTTCTTTAACTATATCGTGGATTTTTTTAACAAAAGGACATGTTGTATCCACTACTTCTAGTTCTTTTTCATCTGCTCTATCGTATATAGACTTAGATACACCATGAGATCTTATTATCATTTTAACGTCACTTGGTATATCCTCTATATCGTCGGCTGTCACTAGCCCTCTTTCCTCATACTTTTCAACTGCCTGTTTATTGTGTATAAGTGGACCTAATGCGTATATCTGTTTATCATGTTCTTCACATAGTTCTCTCCATGCAAGTCCCATAGCTCTCTTAACACCAAAACAAAATCCTGCTTTTTCTGATATCTTTATATTCATAATTTCCTCCAATCGATGCTTAGGCGTTGTATTTTATTCCTTCAACATCTACTATTCCATCTGCCTGTTCACAGTAATTTTTAATAATTACCTGCATAACTTCTTCTGAGATTCTTTCGTGGTCTTCATTTGTCAATTTGGCTCTAAAATACTGGCTCATATCTATAGGCTCACCTATGTATATCTTAACTCTACTAAATAATTTATAAGTAGAAATTACAGATATAGGCACTACATTTGCCTTACCTTTAGATGCAAAAAGTGATAAACCAGCCTTTGCCTGACCAAATTCTTTTCCTTTTACCCTAGTTCCTTCTGGGAATAATCCTAGCACATAGCCGTCTTTTATAGCTCTTAAAATCTGCTTAACTGTTGAAATTCCAGTATTCTCTCTATCTATTGGTATAGTGTTTAATTTCTTTAAAATAAAACCTAGTATTTTATGGTCGAATAATTCCTTCTTAGCAACCGCTGCAACCTCTCTTGTAGTCATTGAAGATGCGACAAATATAGGATCTAGGTTTGATTTGTGGTTCGCAGCTATTATAACATTTCCTTCAAGAGGCACATTTTCTATACCGATTACCTCATATTTGAAGAAAACCCTACAAAATAGACGAAGCACACTCAATGCAAAATCGTAAAACTTCATTATTTAATTTCTCCATTCTTATTTTTATTTAACTTTATAGTATACATGGTAAACTATTTTATTTTAGATACTACAGCTTCTACAACCTCGTCAATTCCAAGCCCAGTAGTGTCTATTTCTATAGCATCGTCTGCTTTTTTTAAAGGAGCAAATTCTCTATTAGAGTCTATCTCATCTCTTTTTTCTATATCTTTTATAATTTCTTCTAAAGTTCCTTCAAATCCCTTTTCACAAAGTTCTTTGTATCTTCTTCTTCCTCTTTCTTCAGGAGTTGCAACTAAGAAGAATTTGTAATCTGCATTTGGGAATACATAAGAACCAATATCTCTACCATCAAGTATTACATCGTTTCTTGTTCCTATCTCTCTCTGAACATCTACCATTAAATATCTAACTTCTTTTATTTTTGCGACATCAGAAACATTTGCGCTTACTTCTCTAGTTCTTATCTCTTCGTTTACAACTTTTGAATCAAGATATATATTGTTATCTCTAAAATCTATATCAGTTCTTTTAGCTACTTCTATCACAGCTTCCTCATTCTTAACATCAACGCCTTCAGATAAGCATTTGTATGTTACTGCTCTATACATTGCTCCTGTGTCTATGTAGTTTATGTTTAGTTTTTTAGCTATTAATTTTGAAATAGTACTCTTTCCAGCTCCTGCTGGTCCATCTACTGCTATTATCATAATTACCACACTCTCCTCTTTTTTTATTCATCTTTTCCTGCTGCAAATCCTGTTGAGAATGCAATCTGTAGATTATACCCTCCAGTTTCTGCATCTATATCCAAAATCTCACCTGCAACGTGAAGATTTTTTATCTTTTTAGATTCCATCGTAGTAGAGTTGATATCCTTAACAGATACCCCTCCAGATGTTACTATAGCTGGCTCAATTCCAAGTGTTGAATTGCAAGTCAGCTTCATTTCTTTTATTAAAGACACTAGTTTGTTTTCTAGTTTTTTAGGAAGTTCGTTGACTTTCATCTCCTCAACTCCTGCCTGTTCTGCAATAGCTTTTAAGAAATTCTGTGGAAGTATTCCCTTTAAATTTGTTATTACATTTCTATTTGGGAATTCTCTTATCGCTACAACGATATCTTCTCTTGTGCTATTAGGTAGGCAGTCTAGAGTTATTTCTATATTTCCATCTTCTAATGCTTTATTTATATAAGAAGATAAAATTAAAACCGCCGGTCCACTTATTCCAAAGTGAGTGAATATCATATCGCCACTCTGTTTTATCTTTTTCTTCTTAATCTTGCAAGATAATTCCACGTCTTTTAGCGAAATTCCCTGCATATTCATTATCCAAGATTCTTCTATTTTTAGTGGTACAAGTGCAGGAAGTGGGTCAACTATCTTATGACCGTATTTTTTTAGGATTTTGTACATATTTCCGTCTGATCCTGTATTTGAAAAACTTCTTCCTCCCGCTGCAACGATTACCTTGTCGCACTCAATCTTATCTCCATTGTCTAAGATAACGCCTTTAATTTCACCAATCTTGTCCTTTTTTGATAAAATCTGTTCCTCTGGGAACATATTAACACCTAAATCGGCAACTCTTTTATTGTAATATATTTTAACGTTTCTCTTTAAAAGCTCTTTATTTAAGGCATCTATTAAATCTTCTGCCTTGTCGTTTTCTGTATATACCTTAAAATCATTATTTTTTTCTATTTTGTATTTTAGTCCAATTCTGTCAAAGAACCCTAGCAGATCCTTATTTGAAAATGCGTCAAAACTGCTGTACAAAAATCTCTTGTTTGTAACTACCTTATCAAAGAAATCATCTATCTCTCTGGCATTTGTTAGATTACATCTACCTCCACCAGTTAGTTTGATTTTTCTTCCTAATTCGCCATTTCTCTCAAGAAGTATTACCTCGTTATCTGCATTTTGACTAGCAGACACAGCTGCCATCATACCAGCCGCTCCACCACCGATTATAACAACCTTTGCCATATTTATCTCCTTTATCCAACAATCCTATACCCAAGTAAAAATAACCTACATTTACTCAAGAGCCGAGTTGTTAAGTTTGTAATCCCCTTTTATATGAGATGTATCATTCATCTTAGTAACAACCGGACCGTAATGTCTCCACTCTACTATATTTAGAGCTGTGTTATCCTGTTTAATTCTGTATATATTTTTCATTGGTGAGTCTAACATTAATAATAGAAGCACCCTAACTGTAACTGAATGACTAACTAGTAAAATGTTCTTGTTATCATATTTTTCATTTAATTCGTCTATGAATTTTTCTAATCTTTCCTTTATCACATCTAAAGTTTCCCCACCAGGAATTTTTGCAAGATGTGGCTCGTTTCTCCAAGTTTTGTATATTTCTGGGTATTTTTCAGTTATTTCTGGAATTAATCTTCCTTCCCATTCACCAAATCCCATTTCTCTTAAAGCTTCTGTTGGCTGCACTTCTATTCCAAATCTTTTTCCAACTGCTTCTGCTGTCTGCATTGCTCTACCTAAATCACTTGAGAATATCATATCTAGTGGATATTTATCCATTCCTTCTGCAAGCTCATTTGCCTGAGCAAGACCTTTTTCTGTTAGAGGTGAATTTCCATGCCCCTGAGTTTTTCCTAATATATTCCATTCTGTCTGTCCATGTCTAGCTATATAATAAGTGTTTCCCATAACTTCCTCCGTTTTTGATTTACTTTTCATATTTAAAATAATGTCATATTTTCTATGTCATTTGACTTTAAAAATTAATATCTCTCAACATTATATTATATACCAAAATAATATCTGATTACAAATTTTTATAAAATGAGTAAAAAAATAGCTGCCACATAAAATTCACAAAAAAATATTGTAAATAGATTTTACATCAATAAGGCATATAATGTGTTGAATGTGCAATCCTATTCTCCATTCTCTCTTTAAACAAGGTAACAGCTAAGAAAAAGATTAAAAATCATCTCCAACTTGGCTGAGTTTATTGCAAAATAATAGCGGAATGAATTGATATAACTTATCCAACGACAATCTACAGACGATTTTTTCTTTAGATTCGAACAGAGTTCGAACTAGACAAGAAAAATCGTCGAAGCCTGGAGTGGGAAGTTATATTATTCATTCCGCTTCTTTTACACACATCTCAGCCAAGCGAGATATTTTTAATCTTATTCTGCTGTTACCGGTTTAAATCCATTACCTAATGCTTCATGTATGTCAGTTATGATTATGAACGCTTTAGGATCGACTTCTCTTACAAGTCTTTTTAGCGCAACAACTTCTTTCTTCTCAACTACAACCAAAATAACATTCTTATCAGCACCAGTGTACGCACCTTCACCCTTAAGGAAAGTCGCACCTCTGTCTAACTCTTCCATTATCTTGTCTGTAATTTCCTTTGAATGATCAGAAATAATCATAAATGACTTAGAATAGTTAAATCCTTCTATCATAAGGTCGCTGACCTTTATAATTATGTATAAAGAAACAGAAGAATACAGTGCTATTTCTATCTGACCTGTTGCAAATCCTGACATAACGATTACTGCACAGTCTATAATTCCTAAAAGAATTGGTATACTTAATGTTGGGAACACCTTATTAATTAATAAAGCCATTAAGTCTGTACCACCTGTAGAACCACTTATTCTAAGGATTAACCCCTGCCCGATACCCATAAGTATTGAACCGAGGATTATAATTAGGTAGATGTCCTCAGTTATAAATATTGAAGACATACTTTCAGTCACCTTTAACGCAACTGTTAATAATATTATTCCTAGTACTGTTTTGATACAGTCTCTCTTGCTCAAAATCTTGTACGCTGCGATAAATAGCGGTACGTTTAGAACAAGGTTGACAATCCATAGAGGAATTCCAAAAAGCATATTAAGAACAACTGCAAGCCCAGTTATCCCACCAGATGCAATTCCATAAGGATTGAAGAATAAATTTAGCGAAATCGCCATCATAATACAACCTATTATTAGGATAAAAATATCGCTAAACCCTAGTCTTAAACTTTCTTTTTCTTTTTCCAAAATGATCCACTTCCTTTCATAT
>SAMEA3387515__coassemble_2560_pt1 | contig 13431 bp, 16 predicted proteins | sample SAMEA3387515__metabat2_high_PE_011 | metagenome-assembled genome bin SAMEA3387515 (sample SAMEA3387515) | Felis catus | biome: Faeces | place: United Kingdom | collected 2012 | reverse complement strand
TACCAAGAAAATGATATGAGTTCTTTTTTTGTTGCACTTAGATTATAAATTCAAGGGTAAAAAGAGGGATGATATATTGAAGTTAGTCAATATGTTATCCCCTTTATTTTTTTATGTAACAGATTTTTATTAGTTATATATAGCTAGATAAAAGGGATAGAATAAGTATTTTGATAATGTTTGATGTAGTTTTTTCTTCAATTGACATAAGTAAATGTGTAGTCTAAGATTAAGTTAAAGATTATTATAGAAAGTTATGGAGGATAAGTTGGTTAATATAGTAATTTGTGAGAATGATAAGAATGATCAAGAGTTTGTAAAAGCTAAAGTTGTAGAGATTTTAGATGATTTGGATATAGAATATGAAATAAAAGTATATAATTCTGGAGATGATTTGCTAGAAGGGTATGATAAATATACTGATATTATTCTATTAGATATACAGATGGACGGTTTAGATGGAATGGAAACTGCTAGAAAGATTAGAGAGTTCGATGATAATGTAGAGATAATTTTTATTACTTCATTTGTAGAATATGCTTTGGAGGGATATGAGGTTAATGCATATAGATATCTGTTGAAACCTGTTAAAGATGAAAATTTGATGACTAGTTTAATAAACTGTTTGAATGATAGAAATTTCGTTAAAAGAAGTATAGTGATAAAAGAAGGCGATACGAGGATAAAGATTAGTTTGAAAGATATAATGTATATTGAAGTTCAGGGAAATGATATAACTGTTCATACGTTGAAAGATACGTATAGGACAAAGGGGACTATGAGTAATTTTGAAACTGAGATAAATAGCAATATGTTTGTTAGATGCCACAAAAGCTATCTTGTGAATTTAGAATATATAAAAAGTATAAAAAGATATACTTCTATTCTCGTAAATGATGAAGAGGTTCCTTTGAGTAGGAATAAATATAAAGAAATAAAAGATAGATTCTTTGAGATGATAGAGGATAAGTTATGTTAGAAGAGTATAGTATATACAGAATTTTATCATCTACAAATATGATATTATTTGTAGTTAGTTTTATTATGTTTATGAGAAAAAAGAAATATAGCTCATATTTTGGAAAAGACTTTGGCAATATAGTAACATATATTTTAACAGCTGCAATAATATTGTTTATAGGGTTTCCTTTTGGCGTTGTGGAGATTCAAATTTTAACAGCTATTATAATTATACTAACTTTAATTTGTAGATTTATTTATAATCTGAATTTTAGAGATACAGTGATAAATTCTTTTATATATAGTTTAGTGTATATTTTATTAGAAGCTTCTATTTACTGGATTATTTCTACTATATTTGAATTTAGAGTTTGTATTATATGTTTTTTAGATTTAATAATTAGTTCAACAATTATTTTAATATGTGTTATTTTTTACAATAGATTGAATAAGTTTTATAACAAAAAATAAATATAAGATATATATATCAATGGCTGTAATAACAAATATTTTAATTGTCATTTTTTTAAATGCGTTTTCAAGTAAAATTGAAGATTTATATAAAATAGTAATGAAAAATAATATCAAATACGATAAAATGTGGGCTACTATAAATTTATCTGGTTTTATAGATTCCGTATTTCCGTATATTTTAGTAATAATAAATATGATTTTGATATTTATATTTGTAAATTATGTGAAATCAGAAAAAGAAAATGCTAAAATGCAGATTGTGAACGAGAAATTAAAAATGCAATATAAATACTACTTAGATATGGAAGAAAACCAGAAAAAAATGAGACAGGTATACCACGATATGAACAATCATATAAAAAATATAAGATTTATGAAAAATAATGGTGCAGAGATAGACGAGTATATAGATAGTATAGAAAAAGAAGTGCAGGAAAATAGATGTGTGTATAACACAGGAAATACGCTATTAGATATTATTTTGTTTGAAAAAGATAAAGAATGTCTGAAAAATGAGATAGAGTTTAACACACTTATAGATTTTAGAAAATGTGCTTTTATTGAGATGATTGATATAAGTAGTATTTTTTCGAATTTGATTGATAATGCTATAGAAGCGTGTGTTAAGATAGAAGATAATGAAAAGAGATATATCACTTTGAGAACAGCTAGGATAAATGGATATTTTGTTATAAGGTGTGAGAATAGTAAGTCTAAAAATATTCATTCTAGTAGAGATAGTAAAGGTGGATTTATTACATCTAGAAAGGATAAGTTTTATCATGGGATAGGGATAGAAAGTATAAAATCTTCTATAAATAAGTATGAGGGGGATATTAGAATAAAAGAGGAAGAAGAAAAATTTGTAGTTAGTATTTATTTACCTGTGAATGAAATTTGATATAACAAAGGGATGTTGAAATCATAAATTACAACATCCCTTTATTTTTATATTACTTTATTGTTTTCTGTTATTATTGGAGCTACTTCGTCTTTTTCACCGTATAAGTCAGGTCTAGCTAATAAGTATTTTTTTAATTCTTCTCTATTGTGGAATTTTGTAGCCTGGAATGGAGTATCTGGTCCGTATTTTTCGACGAATAAAAGTCCGTCGTTGGTATCTATAAGTACACCAGTGTGACCTACAAAACGAACATTGTCAAAGGTAGAGTGAACGTAGATATTTATAATAGATAATCCTTTAGATTCGTCTATTTTAATATCCCTATCCTTTAACGCTGTTTCTATTTTTTCCTCGTGCTGTTCTAATGTTTTTGCATCATCAAGAGGAATCCAGTTAAATAGAGTAGTGTAATTTAGCTTTTCCTGATCAGTCATAGAAATTGGCTTATCAGTGTCTATAGCATCTAAATCTAGCATTAAGTATGTATCAGAATCATCTGGTTTACAGTTTGTAGTTAGTGCGTTTTTCATAATCATAAATGACGTTAATCTACAATTCACATAGTATGAAGGCATGTCTTTAAGCTCAAGAGTAGAGTAATCGACTAAATCTCCATCCATTTTCTTGAAGCCATTAGATAATTGACCATCTTTTACATAAGAATTAAAGTCGTCCATCCATTCATTTAATTTATTTATCTGATTTTCTGATACATCATGTTTTTTTAGTTCTGAGAATACTTCTTCTCTTGATTTTGTATCCTGCATATTAGAATACATTATATCTTTGTTTGAAGCACAACCTACAAGAGCAAGTAGTGCTATAGTAAATGCACCTAAAAGTGCGATAGTTTTTTTAAATTTGTTTTTCATATTATAGTCCTTTAGTTACAAGTTAGAAAAGCTGTGTATTAGTTACCAAATCCACTTAATACATTTTCAAACCAAGCTTTTATTTTGTCGAATAAGCCCTGTTCTTCAGCTTTATCATAAGCCTCTTTTGCCTTATCTGCAGCCTGACTAGCAGCTTCTCCAGCTTTGTCAGCAGCTTGACTAGCTAAATCTCCAGCCTTATCAAGTGCAGCATTTGCAGCTTCTTCAACTTTGTCCTGAGTAGCATTTACAACAGCATCAGATCCAAGAGCTGATTCATCAGTCTGTTCTAATATACCAGTGTCAGCTCCACCACCTAGGTTAGCAAACCAATGTTTTATTTTTTCAAATAAACCAACTGTGTCTACATTTTCACCTATAGCTGATAGATTTTCGTTTATATTGAATTTAACATTTTCTAATGTAACTTTTATATCGTTGTAGTTGTAGTTCTGAGCACCTATTTTTTCCATTAAAGATGTAAGTGCCCGAATCTGTTCTGGTGTAAGAGTTACGTTGTAGTTATTAGTAACGTTGTTTATTATGTCAGCAATCTGAGTAGTATCGCTAGTACCCTCTTTTATTACCTCATTTTTAACGTCATTTACAACACCGGCTGCTTTATCCTGACCTATTTCATCACCTAAATCACCAGTAGTAACAAGTTCTTCATTTGCAAGTTCTTTTTTAGTTTCATCTAGTTTTTCTCCAGAAGCATCTTCAAATGCTTTAATAACACCTGTTAATGCTCCAGTACCACTAACTGCATATGGTGCAGCAGCTATTACATTGGCACTTGTAAGACCTGCAGTAGTAAGTGTTGAAGCTATCATTGAGCTTGTAACCCAAGTAAGGTTAGCTGTTTTTACATTGATACCATCTTTTCCAGAAGTTGGCTCAACATAAGCACAAGAGATAGTTCTTCTACCTAACTGAGCATCAGTTGCCACGCCTTGAAGATATTTTCTTTCTTCTGCGTTTGTTACGTTTATAATCATTGCTTCATTTTCAGAAACTCCGAAATAATCTAGCATCATCTGTTTCTGCTGAGCATTTAAGTCGGCTCCAATAGTAACGACTTTTGATCCATCTGCAAAAGCTATAGAAAGACTGCTTAGTATCATTGTAGCTGAAAGTGCTATTGCAGATAATTTCTGTTTAATCTTCATATTAAACCTCCTAAAAATAAATTTGCAGTGAGCTACACTGCACATTCACTATACTTAATATACACTATTTTTTGAAATAATGCGATTACAATTATGTTATTTAGGTTACAAAAGAATAGTGAATTGTAAAGAAAATGAATAAATAAGTTACAAATTATTCATTAAAAAAAGATTGTTATACTATTATTATGATAATAAAAAGAGTTTTTAATTCAATAAAAATAATAAAATTTAAAAGAAGAAAAAATATTTGAATGTATAAATAAAAATGTTAAGTATAAAGAGAATGTGGTAAAATAATTATATGAAATTAAAATAATTTAAAAACTTTTAGGAGGAATAAAAAATGTCAAAAGAATTAGTTCAGGATAGAGTAATAAAATACTTAACAGAAAATTTATATGTGCCACTAGATATGATAGATACTAATGTGCCACTAGCTGAATTTGCAGAAGGTATGGAAGGTGAAATAGACGTTTTAGTTAACGTTGTAGATGAAGAAGGATACTACGCTCCAGTAATGGTAGTTCAGTGTTTAGATGAAGATGCTCCAATGGAAGGAGATGCTCTTGAAAAACACATAGAAAGACTTGAAGAAATAGATGATGTAACTTTATCAGGAAGAGTAGTTTTAACTAATGGAGATCAGATGATGTACGCTGACTGGAGAGGTGAAGAAAACGAAGAAAAAGATTTACCTGAATATGAAGTTATGGTACAGGAATTTAAAGCTATGGAAGAAGAAGTAAAAGCTCATGAAGCAGAACACGCAGCTGATTGTGACTGTGGATGCCATGACCACGACTGTGATTGTGGACACGACCATAAATAATGATAAATTTATTAATTTAAATTAGGCTAGGTGATAGGTATGTTTTCATGGGAAATACTAGAATCTGCTTGCAAAACCTGTAATAGATGTAGACTTGCTGAAAACAGGACAAATGTAGTTGTAGGTGGAGGAAATAGAAAGGCAAAGATACTTCTTATTGGAGAGGGGCCTGGTGAAAAGGAAGACCTTTCTGGAGTACCTTTTGTTGGACCAGCTGGACAGCTACTAGATAAGATGCTTGCTTGTATAGACCTTAGTAGAAACGATGTTTATATTGCAAATGTTGTGAAATGTAGACCACCTGGTAATAGAGATCCAGAGCCAGACGAAAAAAATTGCTGTATAGAGTATTTAAGATACCAGTTTGCTCTAATAAAACCACAGATTATAGTATGTTTAGGAAGAATAGCAGCTCAGTCTATTATAGATTCTAAGTTTAGAATAACTAAAGAGCATGGTATTTGGTACAAGAAAAAGAATTGTTGGATGATAGCAACATACCATCCATCAGCTTTACTTAGAGATGCAGCAAAGAAAAGAACAGCTTTTGAGGATTTAAAAGAAATTAAAAAGAAAATCGATGAGCTTGGAATAATGAGCGAAAAAATTGAAGAATAAATATATATAAAAAAGACGGTTGAAAAAATTCACCGTCTTTTTTGATGTTAAAAATCATCTTGATTTTAAAAGAATTTTAATATTATCCTATGAATACAAGAGCACAGTTTCCGTTTTTAGCCGTTTCAGTGTAGAATTCTTTAAGATCTTCAAAACAAGTTTTTAAATCTGATTTGATTAATTCTTTTTCATCCTCGTGATCCCAAATATTAGGATACACACTGTGTGTAGCAAATTTTTTCATATCAAATCCGTCAAGATACTCATCTATATCTATGTCATTTAGTGCATCAGCAACATCACATACACCATCTGGCGCTACAAATGCAAGATAAATATCTACCATATCATCTGGAAATTGGCAACTACCAAAAATAGCATCTGTTATTAAACTTTTAAAAGATAAGTCCTCATGAGTTTCCTCTGTTATTAAGAAGTTTAAAGAATCCCACATTTTATCCATATTATATTGATTTAATTCTTCGTTATTAGCTAAATTATCTAGTTCTCTATATAAGTTGATTTCAGTTTCAGATTCGATAGTTTCAACAATTCTATCAAGGTCTTCTGTATTAATTTCTTGATAATTTGCAATTAGTCCCATATTTTCATCCTCCTAAAAATATAAATTAATAGTTTAATACATACAGTTGTTTTTCTTTTAACAATATGAATAAATTTAACAAACTTTTTTGTTTTTATAAAAAAATATTATTTTTCGATTTATTTTATTATGTTATCTTCTTATATTATATATCGTTTTCTTGAGATAGTCATTATATTTTTAGAAAATTAAAAATATATCAAGTATATTTTGGCATAAAAATTTTTGGATAAAAAAATAGACTACTGTATCAGTTGTTTGAGGAAAACAGGAGCCTATTTTTATAAAGTTATCTATTCGATTTTTTTATAGCTGATGCTATGATTTCTTTGAATTTTGGATTATCTTTCACAAAGTCAAGCTCATCATCTGTTTCAAGAGATTTTATTATAGTAGACATAAATGAGTCTATAAAATTATCGTAAAATTATCATCATAGTTATCTTTAACCAGGTTAATTTCACTATATAGAGGAGAGTCGTTTTGTTTAAATATATCACCATATGTTTCTATAAGTGCTGAAAGTGTTTCTACAAAAGCATCAGCATTTTTAGTTTTAATGTAGAATTGGAATTTACCTAAGTTTGCTGTATATTCCCAAATATCTAGTGTTTTGCATAGATTGCAAGATACGTCAGTAATATATTTAGCTGTTTCTATATTTCCTTGATCGAGTTCGATATCTAAAAGAAGTAATAATTGAGAATTTACATCTGAAGTAAGTTCGTACAATTTTTCTTGAGCAGCCTTTTTAGCTTCGTTTAAGTTACCTTTAGTGAATTCCACTCTGGTTTTAAGTTCTGATTTATCAACCATTAGTTTATCAGGAATGGTTTCTAAAAGTTCTTCTGCTTTATCAAAATTTTTTCTATTAACTTCTCTAAATATTAACTGTTGCCGAGTAAGACTTTTTATATTTACATCTGTAGAGTCCATAATTTTTCGATACAATTCTTCTACTTTTAGTGATAATTTTTCAAGCTTATCTAAATCAGAGTTTCCTACTTTAAATATTGCAAACCCATCTAAAGATAAAGCTACGTTTAGTATTAGTTTGTAGCAGTTTGGATATTCTGAAATTATATCCATTGCTTTTTCAAATATTTCATCTATAGTGTGATTAAGTGCAAAGCTTGATAAATCTTTTATCCGATTATTTATTTCTTCATCGGATAAATCTGATTGGAATGATAGTAAAGTGTTTATATCTGTTTTTAATATTTTTGCAAGATTTGGAAGTATTGTTATATCTGGGTAAGAAGCTCCACTTTCCCATTTACTAACGGCTGGAGTAGATACACCAAGCTGGTTAGCAAGTTGTTCTTGAGTTAGAGAAATAGATTTTCTTTTTTCTTTTATTATTTGATTTATGTTCATAAAGTCACGTCCTTTGTTATGTGAAGATTTGTACTTTTAATATGAAATATATTTCCTATTAAGATTATGATATCAAAAGTGTTAGCTGGGGACAATGGAGCTATTTTCAACTTTTAATCAAAAAATTTAACTATTGGTTAAATATATTTATTATAAATAGATAAATAATGTTATTGTAAATATAACTTCTATAAAGTTTGTGGAATTGTAGTATAATCTATTTAGATATTAATTTTGAAAGGGTGATTTATATGGCAGGTATAAAATACGATATAGTTAAAGAAGTTGGAGTTGTTTCAGAAAATAGTTCTGGATGGACTAAGGAGATAAATTTAATCAGTTGGAATGATAGAGCGCCCAAATACGATATAAGAGATTGAGCTCCGGGACATGAGAAGATGGGTAAAGGGGTTACTCTATCTGCTGATGAATTGAGAGAATTAAAAAGAATATTAAATGAAATGGATATATAAATAGTTTAAGAAAACTATAAAAATAATTAAAAATAAGAAGGATGTTTTTTAGAAGGGAGAAACTGTATTATGAAAATGTTTCAAAATATAACTCAGGTAAATCAGTATAAAAACTGTGAGGAGTTTGTTAAAGAGTTTGAGATAGGAGAAAAAGATTTTATTTTAGCTACAAAGACAATTTACAATAAGTATTTTACAGATATGGGACTTAAAGCAAAGGTGTTCTTTAAGAGTGATTATGGAAAAGGTGAGCCTACAGATGTAATGGTAAATGCTCTTTTAGAGGATTTTAGAGAATCTGGCTGCAATCGTATAATAGCAATAGGTGGTGGAGCAGTTATAGATATGGCTAAAATACTTGTTTTAGCTGGAAATGGAGATGCAGCAGACTACTATCAGAGAAAAATACCACTAGAAAAGGAACTACCTATAATAGCAGTTCCAACTACTTGTGGTGCAGGAAGTGAAGTTAGTAGTGTATCTATAGCTGAATTTGTTGAAATGGGTACAAAAATAGGTCTTGCAGATCCATCAATATTCCCAGATTATGCAATAATAATACCAGAGCTTTTAACTGAGCTTTCTTATGATTTCTTTGCAACTAGTGCAATTGATGCACTAATCCATGCAATTGAAAGTTATGTTTCACCAAAAGCCAATTTATATACAAGAATGTTTGCAACTAAGGCAATGGAGATGCTTTTAAAAGGTTTCAAACTTATCACAGAAAATGGACCAGAGTATAGATTTAATTTATTAGAAGAATTTTTAGTTGCTTCTAACTTAGCAGGTATATCTTTTGCTAATGCTGGAACAGGGGCAGTGCATGCGATGAGCTATCCTTTAAGTGGAGTGTACCATGTTACACATGGAGAGGCTAATTATCAGTTCTTGACAGCAGTGTTTAAGCATTATCAGGCTGCAAATCCAACAGGATTTATTACAGAGCTTAATGAGTTTTTAGGTGGAGTTATGGGATGCGATCCAGATGATGTTTATCCTGAGATTGAGAAACTGCTTGGAAAGGTTATTGTTAGAAAGCCTCTTAGAGAGTATGGTATGAAGGAAGATGAGATAGAGAGTTTTGCTGTTAGTGTTGAGAAGAGTCAGCAGCGTCTGTTGAACCAGAGTTATGTGAAGTTTGACATTGAAGAGATGATGGAGATTTATAGAGAGTTATATTAGTGAGTGAAGAAGAGAGACAGTTTAGAAGATTGTTTCTCTTTTTGTGTTAAATTTGAAAATTATACAACAGTGTTCACACTTTAAAGAGAGATCCTTCACTTAGAGATAAGAAGTTATATAAGATATTGGAGCAACCCTGGAGTGGTGCAAACTATTCAGCTAATATTTGGAACAATAGAGATAAGTTAGCTGGCATTGCACAGAATGAAATCACTAAAGGTATTTATCAAGGTAAAAGTGCTAAGAAGATATCTAAGAATATATCTGATAGATTAGATGCATCTATGAAGGATATTGAGAGAGTTGTAAGAACTGAGTCAAAGCATGCAAGGAATGAAGCATCTGCTCAAGCATATATTGATATGGGTTATGAATGGTATATGTTTTCAAGTCATACAGAGGGTAAGAGCTCTGAGAGGACTTGTGAGAGATGTAGGAAGATTAATGAAGAGAAGTACAGATTTGATAAGAGGGTAGTTGGTGAGAATTTTCCACCGCTTCATCCTAATTGTAGGTGTACTATTATTCCTGTTATAAACGAAGATAAGAAATTAAAAAGAACAAAAGAAGAAAGAAAAATATATGAAGAAACAAAAGATAGAACAACTGTTGATTTTAAAAAAATTAATTCTAAAAAGTACAGAGATAAATTAGATTCTTTGGGAGAAGATAAAAGAGTAACTAAAATGATTTATGAAAGTATAAAGGAAATTCTTAAAAGTAAGGATAAAACAGAATTTGAAGGTTCTTCTTTTGTATTTACAGATACTAAAAAATCTATAGTTACTACTGTTTCAGTAAAACCACGTGAAGCAAAACCAACTAAAAGAATGATGAAAGAATTGCAAGAAAGCAAACCATATTCTGTAATAGGGATACATAACCATCCAGGAAGCAATTTGCCAAGTTATGGAGACTTAAAAGCCGCAAATGATAGAAAATATAAATATGCCTTGATAGCTTGTCACAATGGGGATATAATAAAATATAAGGTAAGTGATAAGATTGAATATATAGATAAAGATTTATATGAATTGCGGATAAAGGGTTCAAATGGAAGTCTTGAAGAATTAAATAAAAAATTGCAGGAATGGGATATAAGAATATGGAAAATATAAGAAATGAGCAAATGTATAAAGATATTTGTAAAAAAATAGGTGTTGACATAATAGATGATTATCTTTGGAGAAAACAAAAGGAAAAAGAATATTATGCTACACATAAAATATATGAAGATGATAGGTCTTCAGAAGAAATAAACAGAGAAATCTATGGAGATGAATATGTTGTACCATATAAAGCATTAGAGAATGAAGAAATTGATTATGTTCTTAATGTATGTACTTTACGGTATAGAAAATCTTTAAAAAAATAAGAAAGCATTTTAACAGAGAATTGTTAAGGTGCTTTTTTTATGCTCATTTTTAGTATTTTAAATAACATATTTGCATATTTTTTGCAAAAACATATATTAAATTATCAAATTTTGTCCGCAATGACGTAAAACTAAGTAAGCAAGTCGAAGCAACCGACGTAAATAAGCGTAGTGATAAGGAGTAAATTATGAAAAGAGAATTTTTAAAAGGATTAGGAATAGAAGATGAAAATATGATAAGTCAGATACTTGATGAAGCGGGTAAAGACTTAAATGCTAAAAAATCTGAAATAACTAATCTAAGAGCAGAGATTGCAAATAAGGATAAGGAAATGGAATCTCTAAAAACAAAAGGGAAATCTGCGGATAGTTTAGCATAAAATAAAAAAGGTAGTTATAAAAATAAAAGAAGAATAGCAACAGTTGTGCTTGGAACGTTCGGACATCTTAGAGAAACAGTAGAAGAATCAGCACAGGCACACATAGATAGAATTTTAAAAGATGAAGCATAAGCTGAAAAAGAGAGAATTACAGTAGAAAAACTACATAAAGAATTAACTGAGCTAAAAACTTTAAACAGCGAACAAGACGATATTATATTTGAACAAAGCTATGAAATAGCAATGCTTAAGCTAAACACTGCTAGTGCAGCAGTTTAGAATAAATATTTTAAAGGAGGGATAGCATATGCTATACGATTTAACAGTAAGACAGATTAATAAGGCTAAAACTACAGAGAAATTAGCTGACCTAAATAAAAAGGTGAATGTATTCTATTTAGTTGACCAGCTAAATGAAGAGGAATACAAAGGATTAATAGCTATGATAGAAGAAAAAGAAAACACTCTATCAACAATAGCATAGCTAAAAATGTAATGTGGGCATAGAAATTGACTAGGCTCTTTTTTTATGCCCACAAATTAAAAATATGTGGTATAATAAATATAGAAAAAGAACCACGTCAAGTGGCTCGCATAAAAAATGGATATTATTTATTCTTCTTTTCAGAAGAACTATTATTACCACTCTCGCTGTCGCCAAACTTTGAAGAGTGGTTTTTTAGTATCTCGGTGATTATATATACCAGCAATGGGCATATAAGGTTACCTAAAACAATAAGAAAAATTTCTTCTTTCATAGCAGATTCCTCCTTTCTCTGAAGATTTTTAAGTGCTTCTTTGAAAGTGTATCTCTGCAAGCCACTCTTTTTAGACGTGATTCCAGAAAAGATTATACCATACATTAAATACAAAAAGGGCTGATATTTTATATTAGCTCTTTTTTAATACAATTTTTTAGAAGGGAGAGAATGATGGCAGCTAGATTATCAGATGTATTAAATGCAGCAGTTGCAATAATAGGGACAACAGTCACGTTCCTTTTTGGAGGGTGGGATATAGTTCTTAACACACTAGTATTATTAATGGCATTAGATTATATAACTGGATTGAGTAAAGGATATATAAATAAAAATCTAAACTCAGAAACAAGTGTAAAAGGTCTAATGAAGAAAATATTTATACTGTTCATATTAATAATAGCAGTAGCACTAGACAGAATGACAGTGACAGGTGAACATATATTTAGAACATTAGTAGCATTTTTCTATATAAGCAATGAAAGTTTGAGCATAATAGAGAATGCTGCAGAGTTAGGTGTTCCAGTTCCAAAACAAGTGCAGGATGCTCTTGAACAGTTAAAAAATGGAAAGGAGGTGAAATAGTTGGAAATATTGAATTATAAAAGATTAGTTAATTGCTATGCAAATCAGAATCATCCACGTTTTATAGTAATTCACGAAACCGATAATACATCTCGTGGAGCTGGAGCAAAAAAACATGGAGAAGCTCATAAAAATGGCAATCTTAAGACAAGTGTACACCATTATGTCGATGACAAATACATAGTACAGACACTTGACCATGACGATGCTGCATGGGCGGTTGGTACAAAATATGGAACACCTTTAGTAAGTGGTGTTAGCAACAAAAATACTATAAACATAGAAATATGTGTCAACCCAGATTCTGACTATGAAAAAGCACGTTTAAAATGTGTGGAATTAGTGAAGTATCTAATGAAAAAGACTAACATATCTGTAGATCATGTTATTCGTCATTACGATGCAAAGAAAAAATATTGTCCTCGTAAGATGTTAGATAACCCAGCTCTATGGGAAGACTTTAAAAAGAGGATAAGAGAAAAAGATACAGGAGGAAAAACTGAAGTGAAAACAATGGTAACATACCTTGGCGATGCAGACCTTTATGCTGCGGTTGTCGTGGCACAGAAAAATAAAGCTCCTCTTATGAAGGTAGCAGATTTTAAAGCGTCTGGAATAAAAGCAGACAAAGTTATTCAGATAGGTGGAAATAAAGCCGATACTGATAGATATGCAACATTTAAAAACGCAGCTAAATTATTATAGTTGCAAAAGTACAAAAATATAAAAAAATAAAATAATCTAAGAAAGAAAAATATAATAGTCCAAAATAATATATTATAACAGTAAACAACTATTGGAGAGGTCCTATAGTGTTTAAAAATCTAAAAAAATCTAATAACTTATAAAAATGGGCGAGGGAAAT
>SAMEA3387515__coassemble_2505_pt1 | contig 14018 bp, 14 predicted proteins | sample SAMEA3387515__metabat2_high_PE_011 | metagenome-assembled genome bin SAMEA3387515 (sample SAMEA3387515) | Felis catus | biome: Faeces | place: United Kingdom | collected 2012 | reverse complement strand
TTGTCTATATATGTATATTTTTGACTATATTTTTAACAACTATATAGTTGCTCCCTTAATAATTCTGGTATATCTTCTTTTACAGTATCGTAAACTACCCCTAAATCAACACTTCCATATTCATGAACTATCTTATTCCTCATACCTTTTATAGCTCTCCAAGGTATAAATGCATAATTTTGTTTAAATTCATCAGATAACTTATTGGCATTTTCTGATATCTGTATTAGCCTAAACATTACCGAATCTACAAGAATTTCATTTTCTTCAAGTTCATATTTATTTATATTTTCTGTATGCTTAACTACAAATTCTAAATCAGTTATAACTTTTTTTAAATAATATTCATTTCCCTTTTTATTATCCATAAATCTTTATCCCATCCTTTAATATTTCATTTATTAAATCTAGATTATTATTCAACTGCTCAAAATTAAGTAAATCAACCTTTTTATTTAACTCTTCTCTTAATTTTTCTATCAAATCATAGAATTTTAAACCTGAAATATCAGTCTTTACCATAAGATCTACATCACTATTATCATTTGCTGTTCCTTTAGCATAAGAGCCAAAAAGATAACAATACTCTATCTCCAAACCTTCAAATACTCTCGTACAAATTTCTCTAATTTGCTCTATACTTAAAACACCATGGCTCTCATCTATAACCCCATATTCTTCTAACTTTTGTAACATAAATGCATATTTAATAGAGCCCGATTTTGACTCATCATTTTCATAATTCTGATATGTTCGGAGTGGAATTCCAAGATATTCAGCACATTTAGCCTGAGTTAATTTTTTCTCTTTACGAAGATTTTTAAGTTTCAAATTTATCACCTCACAGTGATTCTACAACAAAAAAATAATATACGCAATAAAAATACGCAACTTTTGCGTATTATTATATGATATAATACGCAATTATTACATGCTTTTATTTTTATTTTTACGCAATTATTGCATATTTATATAAAAATACGCATCTACTTCTCATAAAGCTCAAATCTATACTTCTGCCCAGTAACATTTCCCTCTCTCTCAGGATCTACCTCCTCTAAAAACATATCCACTGGTCTAACAAAAGTCCCATACTCTCCGTACATAGCCTGGTACACAACCATCATCTCACCAGTTTCCGTATGCTGAGCAACATCCTTAACATAATACAAATTCCCCTTAAAATGTCTATATAACCTATTAACCACAACTTCTCTCATAATAAATCTCCTTTTCAAAAATATATACTAATTATATAATACCCCATTTCTCAAAAAACATACACCAAACCCACTCCCCCATCTTCCAAAGAAATAATTCTTACAAACGAAATGCCTCATATTTTCTCTAGCATCTCATTTTTTAGCTTTATATACAAGAAGCGAGTTAATGCAAAATTTTTCAAATGAGAGATAGCCTTTTGCTTTGGGTCATAGGATGCCTTCACTCGACAATCTGCAGACGTGTATTTTATTTACAACAAAACTTTTTAATTACACACACGTCGAAGCCTGGAGAAGAAGGCACCTATGTCCTAAAGCTTAAAAAGGCCTCTCATTAAAAATTTTGCATTAACTCGCCTTTATATAAACAAAAAAAGAGATGCCCAGAAAACTGAGGCATCTCGTTTATAAAATTATTCTGCTTTTTCCATTTCATCAAGTTTACCACTACATAACCATAGTATTATACCTAATACTATTATTACAGCAGCTAAACCACCGTAACCAACAGTGAAGTTTATAGTCTTTAACCAAGCATATAGACTTGGGTATATATACTGAGCTATGAAAACAGCTATTGGCCAGAATCCAAGTAATAATCCTAGAACCTTAGCTGGAGCTAACTTAGATATAAATGAGTTTCCTAATGGTGAGAATATCATTTCACCTAAAGACATAAGTAAACTTACAAGTGCTAACCATAAGAATGAGCACTGTCCGTTTGCCATAGCTATTTTATCAGCTACAACCATTACTATGTAAGAAACACCAACTAGTATTATACCTAGTGCAGTTTTCTTGAACATACTTATATCTCCCTGAGGTCTCTTAGCCATTCTAGCCCATACAGCAGCTAGAACTGGTCCAAGTGCTATACAAACTAATGCGTTCATAGAGTCGAACCAAGAAGTTGGTACCTGGAAACTTCCTATATACCAGTTTGCTAAGTTCATGTAAGATGAACCATCTCCCCATCCAAATCTGTAGTATGCTGGCATGTAAGCCATGTACCATACCATCCAGAATATAGCTGAGAATAATGTAACTAATACTATAGCTCCTATACGTTTTGCATCTCCTGAAGTTAATTTATCGCTAGCTGTGTCATCTTTTTTAGCTACAGTTTCGAATTCACGCTGGTCAGCTTTGAAAGGTTCTTTACCTGCATCACCTAAAGCTTTACCATTTAATATGAACCAAGCTGCATCTATGAACATAAATATCGCACATATTAAGAATACAGTGTTGAAGCTTGTTTTTATACCAAATAATCCAGTAGTAGCTAACATTGCTATAAATGTTGTTCCTATGAAAGAACCAACGTTTACGAATGAGTACTGAATTGAGAACGCTTCATCAAGTTCATCTGAGTCATGGAATAATAATCCATTTATACCAGATAAGTTACCTTTGAATAATCCTGTTCCTATTGAAACTAATACTATCATTGCCCAAACTAATCCCATAGAATCTGCTTTCCAAGTACATAAATATCCAAGTCCCATAAGTATCATACCTACTGGAACACATATTCTTGGACTGATCCAATGGTCAGCTATGTATCCACCAAATATTGGTGTTATATAAGTCCATGCTACGAATGCTGCTGACATTGCAACACCTTTTTCATCTGGTAATCCTAGTCCGCCAGATGCTACTTCTGTTACTATCCATATAGCTAATAAGTATTTTGCTGTATAGAATGCTATACGTTCAAATGTGAACCCTAGCGCACATACATAAAAGCCAAATGGTTTTTTGTTTTTTGTTTTAGTCGCTTCCATTTTTTACCCCCTGCTTAATTTTTTTCAAAGTTTTGCAATTTAGTAATTCATTTATTGGTTTAATTTTTCACAAAACTTTCGACTTTTGTATTATATCACACTAATTAATAAGGGGCAAATAAAAAATTATGTTATTTTTCTTAACTTTATATAAAATTCACATTAAGTTTTTTAAATATTTAAACTTTAACTTGTTATTTTATATTTTTTCATATTGTCTAAAAATTTTATATTTTTTAACAATCTTTATTATCTACTAGTTCCCCAGAATGCAAGTACCATTACCCCTGGACCCGTATGTGCTCCTATTATAGGACCAATATCAGAAATATAAATTTCTGCATCAGGCAATTTATTTTCTACATATTCTTTAAGTTCTTCGGCTGCCTTTAAATCATCTCCATGACCTATTACAACAGATTTACTTATTTCTGGGCTCCAAGTTTTTGCAATACATTCAACTTGAGCTGCCATAGCTTTATGACGTCCTCGAATTTTTTTAACAACCCGAAGTTTACCTTCTTCGTCTACACGTAAAAGAGGCTTTATATTTAACGTATTTCCAAGAGTTGCAGCAACTGCAGATACTCTTCCTCCGTGTTTTAAATGATCGAAGTTGTCTACAGTAAACCAATGGCATAAATTCATCTTGTTGTCCTCTATCCAGTCTACAAGCTCATCCATTGATAGACCTTCTCTTTTCTTTTTATCTACTTCCTCTACAAGAAGCCCTTCTCCAACTGCTGCACAAAGACTGTCTATGCAAATTATCCTCTGATCTGGATAACTTTCCTGAAGTTCATTCTTGCAAAGGCAAGCAGTTTGATATGTTCCAGACATCCCAGAAGAGAAGCTGATGTATAAAACATCCTTCCCTTCTTTAAGTGCCTCTTCAAAATATTTTTCGTATTCTAGTACATTTATCTGTGAAGTAGATGCGTAATGTCCCTCTTTTTGCAAACCGTAAAACTCTTTGCAGGAAATATTTCCCTGAGGTCCATACACATACTCCTTATCTCCAATTTCAACATTCATAGGTATTACTTTTACTGACTCTAGATCTTCCTGTAAATCAGAAGTCGCATCAGTAAATATTTGATATTCTCTCATATTTATTCACCCTTTTTGCAATTATCACAGCCACAGCAACCATGCCAAAGTTTGTCTGCTGTAGGTTTCCAGTTTGCTGCATATTCCACAGTCTTGTCACATAGGTGATCTACACTTTCAAAGCTCTGATAATCAGTATTTTCTGCTTTTGTTTCTTTAACCATTTGTCTTAAATATTCAGGGTTTTCTAGCATTGGGCATGGACGAAGCATATTGTCGTTAAATGGCTGATTATTGTGATATGCCATAAATAAAGGACTCTTATATGCGTCTAATAGGCTAGTATCGTGAATATTGCAATTTGAATAGTGTATAAATACACATGGTTCAACATCGCCCTTAGCATTTATGTGTAGGTAGTTTCTTCCGCCTGCTATACATCCATGAACATACTGAGCATCATTTTGGAAGTCCATTGAGAATATTGGTTTACATTTTCTAAATTCTCTTATACGGTTAAACATTAACTCTCTCTGCTTAGGACTAGGTAATAGCTCAACTGCAGCATCGTTTCCAACTGGCATATAGTGGAAGAACCATACAAATAATGCACCGCTATCTATCATTAAATCAAAATATTTTTCACTACTTACATCTTCAACATTCTTGCTTGTATAGCAAGTTGAAATACCAAATGGTAATTTATGTTCTTTTAATAGTTTCATTGCATTCTGCACTTTTTTGTAGACACCTTCACCTCTACGTCCGTCATTTGCTTCTTCAAAGCCTTCAAGAGATATAGCAGGTACAAAGTTTTTAACACGAAGCATTTCATTACAGAAATCCTCATCTATTAAGCTACCGTTTGTAAATGCTAGGAATGCACAATCTGGATGCATTTCACAAATTTTCATTAAATCATCTTTTCTAACTAAAGGTTCTCCACCAGTGTATATGTACATATATGTTCCCATTTCTTTACCCTGGCGAATTATTGAGTCTATTGTTTCTAAACTTAGATTTAATTTATTTCCGTATTCAGCTGCCCAACAACCAGTACAGTGCATATTACAAGCAGAAGTAGGGTCTAATAATATCGCCCAAGGAACATTACATCCTTCTCTTTCTGATACCTCATGCTGTATTGCACTTCCTTTTAAACTAGCATTGAATAAGAAGTTTTCAAAGAAAGCTCTTCTAACACCTGGATCTAAGTCATACACCTTTAAGATTAAATCGTACCAATGATTTTTTTCCTCTATTGCAGTTCTAATAGCATCACGCTGACTTTTATACCAATACTCAGGAGTCAGTTTGTCTACCAATTTCATAAGCTTTGGTATATTTTCTTCTGGGTTTCCTTCTATGTATTTTAGTGCCTTGTCAACTGCAAAATTTTGCATACTAGATTTTATAGATTTACTCATTTGTATTCATCCTTTCTATTTTTATATTTTCATGTTTTCCATTTGTACTTTTACATTTTTAATTATTATTTTCGAATGGTTTAAACAAATTATAAAAAGAATTGAATTTTATTTCATTGGACAAATTTAAACATCTGTCCTAATTTGCGACAAAAGAACAACTTTGTCCCATTTTTAGACAGATGTCTATTTGTGTCCATTGTAAGAAATGTATGAAATTATTTATTATTAAAATAAATAATAAGTATATAAATTTTTAGCAAAATATTCTTAGTAAACATACTCTAAAAAAATTCTAGTGTATTTTAGCAAAATAATACTTAATCCATTGAAAGGAGGTAAAAATTCAAATGAGAAATGATATATTCTACACCTTGATAGAAACCGTCGTCGCAAATAAGTTAAAAGATATGAAAAAATATCCCAAGCGCGCAACTAGGAATTTAATAGATTTAGGACTTTTATTCTCTAAAGGGAAATTTCAAAATGCTTTTTTCTCTTCTGCACAAACCATGCTACAAAATGAAGATAGCCCCTATTATAAATTGATAGATAACGTTGTAAACGGCGTAGAAAATCAACGACTACTTACCTTTGGCATGAACTTAGGCTATAATTCATTCAAAAGTGGCTCTAGAGAAATTAGAAGAAACGAAAGAAAATTAAACTGCACTATTCCCTGGGAAATTACCCTACATATAGACAATTTTTCTTTTAAAAATAATAACCAAAGTTACGACCGCCTTATATCCGATGGGGAGAGATTGGGAATATATAGTTGGATAATTTTTTTGGATAAGCCCTTTTCTGATTTTCTAGATTTGGTAAAAAAACACCCTGACAGCGTCTTTTTCATATTTTTAGAAGACTTAGATGAAGATGAAAAAACAAAACAAAGTAAAATAGATGAAAATTTCTTAGATTGCATTGAAGAGTTAAAAAATATTATGCTCATAATCGAACTAGATAAAAAAAATCGCCATGTTTACAACGATCTAAAGCAAAAAAAACTTCTGTACAGTGTCTACTATAGATATTCTCAAAAGAATATCGACTTAATACTAGATGGAAGTATTCTTCGTTTTGCCGAGCAATTTAATCCATTTTTTACTGTTTTTGTTTCTGAGCCGTATTGTAATAAAAATCTTCGCAAGATGGTTTACAATATTTCCGAGCAAAGTAGAAATGAACAACTCTACAGCACTATTTCTTGGGAATTATTCCACAGCAACGCATATATAGACAAAGTTATTTCTGGTAAAAGTCGATACATCTCCTTTGATTATAGTGGAATTCTATGCGATGTTGATGGAAAAAAGATAGGTGATAAGAATATATTTGAGTCTGACCTCGTTTCTATTTTGAATTAAATTATTTCTATTTTGGGTTAAGTTTAAATCCAAACTTTTGTAATTAATCTTATTTTTATACTTATTATCCATTACCTTATTTTTGAGGTGGTTAGTTTTGAAATAGGCTGCTTGCAAAATCGTTGCTAGCAGCCAAAATATTATTTATTACTTTTTCAAAATATTATTTATTATTTTTTTAAGATAATTCCTGCTGCATTATTACAATCGCAGTTTTTATTAGTCCCATTATTTTTTCTAAAAATTCATCGGCTTTCATGCATTCTTTGCTCAAAATCCATCTTTCTATTGCACACAAGATTGCATCTGTAAGGAAGTCTAGCGTAAATTCATCGACCTCTGCCTCATCTATTGTCACAAATTCTTCCAACAAAAATAAAATCCTATTTTTCACTAAAGGCTGGATATACTCACAAAAATGGTCCGAAAAAGAATTTTGACCTTTTATTAGAAGTGCCTTTTGGTAAAATTCTCTATTGTCGTAAAAATACTTGCATATATTTTCTATTGACTCCATTCTTTCTTCGTAAGTTTCCTTAAAACTCCGCTCAGATGCCACTTTTATAAACTCTGTGTCAAAAATCCAGTTTACCAAGTCGTATTTATCCTTGAAGTGATAATAGAAACTTTTTCTATTCATATCACAACCTTCGCAAATATGAGCCACAGTTATTTTGTCAAACGGTACAGTTTTCATAATCTCTTTTAAAGATTCTGCCAAAGCCTTTTTAGTTATATTAGAATCAGCCATTAAAAAACCTCCCTTACATCATCAAAATAATTCGTTTTACATAATTATACTAATAATACTATTATATCACATTATTCACTCTAAAAATCATTTTACTCTATCATATTTTCTTCTTTTATCCACATTTCCACATAATAATTCACCCATTTTACTAATGTTTGTGAGTTTTTCTTCATATTTATTGTAAGCTATTTTTCTTAGTGTTAGAATCAATGCAAATATAATTGCAATTTTATCAAGTTCTAAATGATACTCCTGTCTTTAGTATGGGATATTCAATCTTGATAAAAATATTATCTATTTCAAAGGAGATGCATTTATGATGATGTATAAAACACACAAATTTGATCATAAAGTCGATGAAGATGTTATTTTTGCTTCTAGAGATTCAGAATTTATTTTGCCTAAGTACAAAATTCCAAAAGAACAATCCGACTCTAAAGCTATTTTAGAAATTGTAAAAGACGAATTGTTTTTAGACGGAAATGCTAGACAAAATCTAGCTACCTTCACTCAGACTTATGAGGACGAGTACATCAAGGAAATAATGGAAATTGGGATGAATAAAAATATGATAGATAAGGATGAATATCCTCAAACTGCAGAGATTGAAAACAGAATAGTTTCTATGCTTGCAGATTTGTGGAATTCTCCAAATGAACTAACTTCAATAGGTACATCTACTGTTGGTTCTTCAGAAGCTTGTATGCTTGGAGGCCTTGCAATGTATCATCGCTGGAGAATGAAACGTATGGCAGAGGATAAAGATATAAGCAAACCAAACTTAGTTACAGGACCTGTTCAAGTTGTTTGGGAAAAATTCGCAAGATATTGGGGTATAGAGCTTAGAGAAATTCCAATGGAAGATGGACGATACTATATGGATCCCGACTCTATGCTTGAATATATAGATGAAAATACAATCGGTGTCGTTACAACTCTTGGCCTTACATTTACAGGAGAATACGAACCTATTGAAAAACTTTCTCACGCACTTGATAAGCTTGAAGAAAAGACTGGTTTAGATATAGATATGCACATAGATGCAGCATCTGGTGGATTTTTAGCACCATTCTGTGCACCTAAGATAAAATGGGACTTTAGACTTCCTAGAGTAAAATCAATAAGTGCATCAGGCCACAAATTTGGACTTGCTCCTCTCGGATGTGGGTTTGTTGTTTGGCGTGACGAAAATGACCTACCTGACGATTTAATTTTCCATGTAAACTACTTAGGTGGAGATATGTCTGTGTTCCAGCTTAACTTCTCAAGACCAGCAGGACCTATAATAGCTCAATACTATCAGCTGCTTAGACTTGGATTTGATGGATATAAAAAGGTACACATGAACTGCTACAAAACTGCTCAATATTTAGCTAAAGAGCTAGAAAAACTCGGTGTGTTTGAGATAATTTTTGACGGAAATCCAAATAAAGGTATCCCTGCAGTTACATGGAGATTAAAAGAAGACGCAGAGGTTTCGTTTAATTTATATGATTTTGCGGATAAGTTGAGAAGTAGAGGCTGGTTGGTTCCTGCCTATTCTCTTCCAAAATACGCTGATAATGTAGTTGTTCAGAGAATTTTGGTTAGACAGGGATTTGGACTAGATATGGCTTCACTTCTTATGCAGGATATTAAGAGAACATTGAAGTATTTTGAAACTCATAGAGTTGTTTCTCATTTGAATGAGGAAGATGTTGTGAGCTTGAATCACACAGGAAGATAAAAATTAAGGGACTATTGCACGTTTTTACAATAGTCCCTTTTATAATTACTTTTTATTTTTAATTCAATTTTACTAACGATACAAAGTAATCATTTAGAAGATTCCACGTCTTTTCATCTTCTTCAATAAACTTTGCTTTTTCTTTTATGTTACTTAATTCTGCTTCAATATAGTCATTTAAAACTTGCACTCTTGGAGATAGCCCCATTTCTGGTAATTCTTGCTTCATTTTTAATAGTTTATCCACTTCTGATTTTATTGAATTCTCCAACTCAGATTCCATTAATTCAGAAAATCTTCAACATTTGCCCAACCATGTTCATCTAATGTTATTCCTATTGTTTCTGGTTTATGACGTAATATTAGACTTATAAATCTGCTTGTTTTTATCAAATTTCCCATAACTACACCTTCTTTTGTTTAAAACTTCTTCTTATAGCTTATCATTTTTGCATAGTAATTTCTATAATTTTCATTGTATAAATTATCATTTGTTTGTCCTTCCTATATATAGGGGGGGTTTAATTTTGAAAAAAGAAGTTAGTGTAGATTATTTATGTAATGAAAGAGAAAATCAGTATTTCGATAGAAAAAGTGCAAGAATCAAGCCCACCGAAGTAGCAAGACACTTGGTTGCTTTTTCAAATGCAAATGGTGGAATATTAGCAATTGGAATAGAGGATAATGGAACAATAACAGGATTTAATTATGATAAAGCAAATTCTATAAATGATTTTTTGTATGTTCCATTTTCATGCTGCCAGGGAAATTTAATGATAGAAACAGAAATTATAAACGTAAATGGAAAGCAAATTCTTTTATTTTTTATTGATTCTGTAGAAAATAATGTGATTAAAACAAGTGATAACAAAGTTTATCTTCGTATAGGAGATAAGTCAAAACTATTAACACATAATGAAATAACACAACTTGAATATGATAAAGGAGATAGAAGTTTCGAGGATTTAGTCATAAAAGATTCTAGCTTTGATGATGTAGATATAGAACTTTTATTAAAATACAATATGCTATTCCAAAAATTATTGAAGAAGTAAGACAAGCTATAAATTTTCAACTCAGAGAATTTCAATATCTTGATAAAGATGGTATTTTCAAAATAATACCTGAGTATCCTGAATTTGCTTGGTTTGAAGGTATTGTAAATAGCTTAACTCATAGGAATTATTCTATTATTGGAGATTATATTAGAGTTTCATTGTATGACGATAGATTAGAAATTTTCAGCCCTGGAAAACTTCCAAATATAGTTACTTTGGATAATATGAAAAATACCCGCTATTCTAGAAATCCAAGAATAGCAAGGGTATTGAGTGAGTTTGGATGGGTTAAAGAGCTTAATGAAGGTGTAAAAAGAATATATGATGAGATGGATGGTTTTTACCTAAATAATCCTACTTACTCTGAACCTAATAGAAACTCTGTCTTACTTGTACTTGAAAATAGTATAACTTCAAGAACCTTAAGAACTGAAGATAGAATGCAGAAAAATTTTGATGAATCAGTTTTTAATTCTTTGAATGAATATGAAATTAAAATTGTTCAATATTTAATGACAAATGAAAAAATAACTGTGAAAATAGCTTCCTCTTTAACAAAAAGAAGTGATGTTACATCTAGAAATAATTTAAAACAATTAGAAAGCATGGGTGTTTTGCAGTGGCATGGTAGTAATAAAAAAGATCCTACTCAATATTACACTCTTAACCCTAAATACAAATAGTTATATTTATTAAACACTCAAAAATATTTTAGAGTAACTTTCGAGTAGATATAATACTTTCTAAGTATTTCTATGTGACTTCTAAGTAGGTATATACTTTCTAAGTATTTCTATGTAACTTCCATGTAAAAAGGGATTGTCACAGTTAAATTCTGCAACAATCCCTTTCTTATTTATGAATTGATTTTTTCGCACATTTATTTATACACTTGCCACATCTTATACACTCCACACTATTTGGATTTTCATACGGTTTTATTCCCATTTTACACTTTTTCCGACACAGCCCACACTTATTACAGCTGCTATCCACCTTATATCTAAACGGAGATATTTTATTAAACAAACCTAAAAATACCCCAAAAGGACAAAAATATTTGCAAAACGGTCTAAATACGAATAGTGACATCAAAAATACTGTCCCAAATCCAAATAATTTTACAAATATCTTAGCATCTCCAAATATACTCTTATCTTGCATAATGGAAACTGGCACTAAGATTATCAACGTAATAAATATAATGTATTTTATTTTCTTTAGATGTTTTTCATAGGGAAGTTCTACAAATTTCTTATAACATGGTATTTCAAAAATTAATTCTTGCATAATTCCTAGTGGGCAAATTGTAGAACAAGCTAAGCGTCCACCAATGGCCAATATCAACAGAACAATTAAAAATATCATATCTGAACTTTCCTCTCTAATTTTCACTTCTATTATTTTCTAATCAAGTATTATATTATTTGATTAAATACTATTTTTTAGGCACTAATAAAGCCACATTTTCCACATGCACACTATGCGGGAACATATCAACTGGCTGAATTTCAACGCATTTAAACCCTCTCTCGTCCATATACGCTAAATCCCTCGCCAAAGTAGATGGGTTACAAGAAACGTAAACCACTCTCTCTGGATCCATAGAAACTATAGTATCAAGCACCTTTTCGTCGCAGCCCTTTCTTGGTGGGTCGACAACGACAACATCTGCTTTCTTTCCTTCTTTGTACATCTTTGGAACAACTTCTTCCGCTTTTCCAGCGTAGAACTCAGTATTTTCAAGTCCGTTAAGTTCTGCATTTCTCTTAGCATCTTTTATCGCATCCTCAACAATCTCAATTCCGTATACCTTCTTAGCTTTCTGTGCTAAGAACAGAGAAATTGTACCAATTCCGCAGTATATATCGAAAACTGTTTCATTTCCAGTTAAATTTGCATACTCTAAAGCCTTGTTGTATAACACCTCTGTCTGAACAGGATTTACCTGGAAGAATGAAAGTGGAGATATTTCAAACACAAGATTTCCTATATAATCGTTTATTTTTCCTGTTCCACATATAACTTTGTTTTCTCTTCCAAGAATTACATTTGTCTTATTTGTATTTACATTTACAACTAAAGTCTTAAATCCTTTTATTCTTTCTTCAAGCATTTTCGCAAGTTTATTTACATTTGGTATATTTTTCCCATTTGCAACTAATACAACCATAACTTCTCCAGTTGTAAATCCGATTTTTGTAACTATATGTCTTAAAAGTCCTTTGTGCTTCACTTCATCGTACACACTTATATTATTTTCGACGATAAATTCTCTAACAACTTCTATTATTTCGTCATTTAATTCGTGCTGAATCATACACTTAGCTGTTGGAATTACCTCGTGGCTCTTCTTTTTATAGAACCCTATCACAGGCTCTCCTTTTCTCATCTGAACTGGGAACTGAGCCTTATTTCTGTATCTAAATGGAGTTTCCATACCTATTGTATCGTGTATAGTCGCCCCTTCAATCTTACCAATTCTTGAAATGACCTGCTTAACCTCGTTAGTTTTAAGCTCAAGCTGCTTGTTGTAGTCAAGCTCCTGAATCTGACATCCACCACACATCTTTAAGCTATCGTCACAAACTCTCTCTACTCTGTATGGAGAATGCTCGATAATATCAACAAGATCACCAACTGCATAATTTTTCTTAGACTTATTTATCTTTACCTTAACCTTTTCTCCAACTAATGCACAGTCCACAAAAACTGTAAACCCGTCGTATTTACCAATTCCTACACCAGACTCACCCATGTCCACTATGTCTACTATGTACTCTTTATTTTTCTCTAGCATAACTTCCTCCATTTTCTAAAATTTTTATCTATCTCAATCAAATTCTTTCCAAAATTTTATAACTTTAGCTTTATTTGAAAATTATTTTCTCTCAAAAATAACTTATCTTAACTAAAAAAATCAATTATAATATCTTTTTCAGACCTAAAAACTATTATTCTCAAAATTTAATTTTAACAGAAAAAAGCCCTGTACTCAAGTACAAGACTATAAAGAACAATATATAAATTATACAAATTATTTTTAAACTAACCTTAACTTTTTACCAAATTTTAATACTACAAAGTGGTAAAAAATAGTAAAATTTTTAGACAATAAGTATAAAAAATGTTATACTTATCTTAAAGAAATAGACAATAAAAAGGGAGAAATTGTAACTTAGTGGTATGAGTAATATTTCCCCAAGGAATATTTATATTTGGAGAATCACTCTTGTCTGCCAACTAGAGTGATTTTTTTATTAGATCATATATCATAGCACCTATAATCCGGATAATTATTTCATCCGAGTGCTTTATGATTATCTTCAATAACTTCTTAATAAAGTCAATAAAACAATCTAAAATTTCCAATCTATCGCCTCCTTTCTCCAACTTTCATGAGAAAGTGGTGAATAGTAGGAAACATCACTCTCAGTTACAATTTCTCTTAAATTTATTATATCATATTAACAATAATTATTTTATAAAAAATAATTATTGTTATCTTTTACAAAATTCAAATCTATACTTCAATATAAATCAAACTTTTCTATCTAAGTCTGTAAATTACTCAATATCAAGTAGGGGCTAACTTGTAGCCCCTCTCACACCACGGAGCGTGCCGT
>SAMEA3387515__coassemble_2489_pt1 | contig 14234 bp, 13 predicted proteins | sample SAMEA3387515__metabat2_high_PE_011 | metagenome-assembled genome bin SAMEA3387515 (sample SAMEA3387515) | Felis catus | biome: Faeces | place: United Kingdom | collected 2012 | reverse complement strand
TTTCTCATAACAATTTTCTCCTCTCACTCAATCTAATTTATATTCTATAAATTAGAATATTTATTCTAATAATATAATAGCATAATTAACATAAAATGTTAATATAGTTTTATTTACCATAATATTTGTTAAATATAATTTACACTATAGACACATTATCTATCTTTATGTCTAGTTTCCTTATTATTTTAATTATCAAAAATACTAAGCAATTTTTGTAGACATCTGGTTTAGCGGAACTTTTAGTATAGCGACTCTGATGCTAGCATAGCAAATCTGGTTTAGCTGAACATCGAAATATGAGGTGCATAGCACATCTGGTTTAGCTGAACTACTTAATAAATCCAAAATTCCTATTAAAGCAGCCCTTCTTTTTAACATCAGTGAAATATCTCCCTGATACATAAAATCTTTTAAAGATTCTTCTGCGTTATTGACTATCATGTTATCTTTATCTACAAATAAGTCACCATTTCGTGTTACAAAATACATAAAATCTAAATATGTTCTATTTAACATATCCCTTATGTCATAAGCATATCTATATGTTAACTGATAAAAATACTCATAGTTTTTAAAATTAATATAGCTGTGTTTTTTGACAACAGATAAAGCATTCTTAAAGCTTTTACCAGCATTTTTATACAACTCAACATCTTGTTTCTCATCTGTTAATTCACTTATAAATAATTCATGCATTATTTAACACTCCCCTTCATAACTAAATTCTTTGAAAATATTACATAAGGATCATCCAAACCTTTATAATTAACTGGTTCATAATACTTTTGTGCTAAAGATATTATTAAACTTCTTGTTTCTGCATCGAAAACAATTGGAATTAAAGAAACACCCATAAATCTCTTATAATAAGAAACTTCTGGTGCACCTGTCATTCGTTCTCTTGGATCTATACCAGTGTACATAAATAATTCTGAAAGCTTTTGCCATAAATCAGAACCACTTATATGTGAACTTGTACAAGTCTTTAATAATAGCTTTTTATCATTTATTAAACAATAATAAAAATGAATAAAAAATCGATATCTTGCAGTAATTGGACATCCTTTCTCTTTAAGCTTTTGATTTAAACTTAAAAATTGTTTTTGTAATGCTATATTCATTCTAATCACCTCACTGTTATTAAATGATTAGAAATTTAGATTATAGGTAGATTTTAAAAATGCTTTTATTGAGTGTATAAGTACAAATATTGAATTATATTTACTTCTAATAATTACAGTCACTTCTGATACAGACCATTTGCAAAGAAGGGAAGAGGCATTAGCCTCTTCCCGATAAAGACGATCTTTCCTAGGAAAGATCATCAAAAAAAGAGGTTGTAATATACAACCTCTTTTATGTTATTTATTTTCTTATCTGACCACAACTACTACATTCATCCCATGCTGGTACACTTACATATTCTTCATAACCTATTATTGTTTTTATAGGTTCTAACCAATAGTTTGTATGTTTACTTACAGTATGTGGACATTCTTTATTTTTTATATGATAAAATTGTTTTACATTATTTTTCCCATCATCTATACCAAAATCTTTTCCACAACCCTGACATACTACGTGATATTCTGTTTTATATTTTGGTTTTTTACCCATTATAGCATTATGATGAACCCAGTTATGTTTATGTTCAGGAGTTACTGGTTTACTTGGTTTTTCTGGTTTAGGTTCTACAGGTTTTTCAGGTGTTATTGGTTTATCAGGTTTTTCTTCAGGCTTAGCATCTGGCTTTTCTTCAGGTTTCTGGCCATCTGGTTTCTGTGTATCCTCTGGTTTAACTGGTTTTCCGTCTTCTCCAACTGTGTGAGAAGCTTCAAGTATATCTCTAACCTGAGTTAGGATTCTGTTTGATACACCACCTACAGATATAACTTTATCTGCTTTTCCTATAAATCTCTTATCACTTCTTTCAGAAACAAGTGCAACTGGTTTACCCATAGCAGAAGTTGTTAACGCATCAACTAATGGGTTTCCTTTTGCCATATAGTATACTTTTTCATTTGTAAAGAATTTTTCTATAACTTTTCTATTTGTTTCATATCTATCTTTACCACCTATTCTTGTTGCCTGTGCATCTGAAACTATTGCATTTGACATTACACTAGAACCACCAACTGCATATGTTGGGATATCTGTGCTCACATTAATAGGCATATACTTACCATTTGTTAATATTATCTGTCCTTTATTTTTTGCTGCAACTGGAGCTATACTCATAGCATCTGCTTCACCCTTGAAACCATTTACAAGGTAAACTGCTGTATCTTTTCCAGTCACTTCTGCTATTTCGTAAGAAACTTCTATACTAGTTTTTATTCTGTCAGAACCTTCTATTCTTTTAGGTTTTATTCCCATTGATTTTATCTGGTTTTCGACAGAACTAGATATAGCATTTTTACCGCCTATTATATAAGCATTTTTAGCTCCTTTTAATGCTTCTTTAGTCTCAGCTGGTATTTTATTAGCTTTTACAAGTAATATCGGAGCATTAACTGCACCCGCAAGACCTGAAGCTGATAATCCATCTGCTAAAGATTTATCTGCATTTACAAGTATTACTGTACTTTTATCTCTACCCTGTGCTAATTTTGCTGCTGTTTCATATCTATTTGATCCTGTAATAGCAGCCATATCATAAGGATTAACAGTTACTTTTCTCTGAACATCATTTACTTCATATGCCTGTACTGATGCTATTGGTAACATTGAAGTAACCGCCATACCTAAAGCTAAAGATTTAGTTAGTTTTTTCATAACAATTTTCTCCTCTCACTCAATAAAATTTATTTTAGAAAACTTTTATTTAAGATATTGTATTTGTCTGAGTAAATTTTTGCATTAAAAAAGGACACAATTCTTGTGTTTAACAAAAACTGTATCCTTTATATATACTATTATAAAAATTGTATGCTAAAATTACAGACTTATTTGTCTGTCTGTCTGTCTGTCTGTCTGTCTGTCTGTCTGTCTGTTCAGATTTTCCCAAACATTTAGCATATCCGTCAACTCCCTAACAATTTTATATCTTAATAATGTGTTCATATAATAAATTATATCATATTTAACATAAAATGTTAATGTTATTTATTCTGTAATTAAATTCTTCAACCCTACTTGTTCAACAATGTCATAAAAATGCTGCATCTCATCTTTGCTAAACATTTTATAATCCTCATCGAGTCCATACTCCAAGTCGACAAGTTCATACTTTGATGGCGCAAGTGGATTGTAGTTTAATAACTCATACCTAACCTCTGGATAAACTTCAACCAAAAATTCTGCTATACTTCTTACATTTTCGTCAGTAGCTGTCATAGTTGGTATAAGTGGAGTTCTTATTATCACTTTATCTTTATGCTCACTTTCAAGCACATGTTTAATATGTTCCTTTATAATTTTTGACGATACTCCTGTAAATTCTTTATGTTTATTTTCGTCAAATACTTTTAAATCAATATATATCAAATCCAAATATGGAAGTACTTTTTCAATAATCTCAACTGGTGCATACATAGTAGTTTCAATGGCTGTATGTATTCCTTCTTCCTTACAACGCTTTAACACCTCAACCAAAAACTCTCCCTGCATTAAAGGCTCTCCACCAGAAAAAGTAACCCCTCCATCATTTCTAAAGAATACCTGATCTTCCTTTATCTTTTCAACTAACTCTTCAATTTCGTAATCTTCGCTATCATATCTTATTGCTCCAGACGGACACATTTTTACTAACTTATCAAAATTTCCATCATAGTTTAAATTGAGATACGGTCTATCCTCTCTATATTCAAGTTGATTTTTTTCAGAAACTTTTTCGCATATTCTACAATGAATACAGCTATTTTTGAAGTATATCGGTCTTTTCTTTGCAGATAACCCTTCAGGATTTTGGCACCACTTACATCTCAAAGGACATCCTTTAAAAAACACCGTTGTTCTAAGTCCAACACCGTCGTGAACTGCAAATCTCTTAACATCAAATACCAATGCTTTTCTAGAATCCTCTATTTTTTCATTGATTTTTACTTCTTCATTCAATTCTAGCTTTTCATTAGATTTCTTCATAAGCTGTCCTTTCAATTATCTCGTCCTGTAATTTTCCTGCTAATTCAACAAAATAAGCTGTATATCCTGCAACTCGAATTGTAAGTGATTTATGTCTTTCTGGATGAACTTTCGCATCCAATAAATCCTCTCTTCTAACAACATTGAACTGAATATGAGGAACTTCTAAATCCACAAAAGCTCTTAAAAAGTTTTCAAACTTCATCATTCCTGTTTCTGTTTTGAAAAATTCCGGCAAGAATTTCATATTTAATAGCCCACCGTTTGTAGTATAGTCGTTTGATATTCTCGATACAGATTTTAAAACTGCTGTCGGCCCTGCAATATCTCTTCCATACACAGGTGACATACCACCGTCCGCAAGTGGAGTAAGTGCATTTCTTCCGTCTGGAGATGCTCCAACATTTTCTCCCATAGGAACATGTGCAGAAACGGTGTACATTCCTGTGTGATATGCTCCACCACGATAATTTGTGTAATCTTTCATTCTTTCTCTAAAATATCCTGCCCATTTTGTACCTAAATCGTCAACCCATTTTACATCATTTCCGTATTTAGGTGCTTTGTTTAACAACATTGTCTGAGTTATTTCGTGTCCTTTAAAATCATCTCTTAAAGCCTGAAGTAGCTCTTCTTTTGAAATCATCTCTTCATCATAAACTAATTCTTTAATTGCAGCTAGTGAATCTGCAAGGTTTGCAACCTGAATCATCTGTATTCCAGAAAGGTTGTATTTTGCACCACCTCTAGTAACATCTAGCCCTTTTTCTAAGCAATCATCTATAACTGTAGATAAAAATGCAGAAGGTAGACAATCCTGATGAGCCTTTTCTACTACAACTTCCGCTTTCATCATCTCATCTATGAAATAATCTATCTGCTTTTTAAAAGCTTCCTCTAAATCTTCAAATGTTTTATAATCCTCCAATTTACCTAAGTTTAATCCAATCTGTTCACCAGTTAATAAACATTTACCCTCGTTTAAAGTCAATTCTAATGCTTTGTTTAAATTGAACATCGCTGCATCAGACCAACCTAAGTTATTTCCATGTGTAGTAAGCTCAACACAACCTACAATTGCATAATTTCTTGCATCTTTTTCTTCAATTCCAAGATTTATCATAGCTTTTATTATAGATTCGTCGTTGAAGAACTGAGGCATTCCACTTCCCTTAGCGACAACTTTTATAGATTCCTGCATTAATTCATGTGAAGTATTTTTATTTAATCTAACTGATAAATTGGGCTGAGGTAGTCCTAAATGATACTGAGCCTTTAATATTAATAACGATAAATTGTTGTAAATATCATCTCCATTTTCATCAACTCCACCGATTGCTATGTTGAATCCTATTGGGAATCCAGCAAAATATTTTGCACTGTGCTGATTTCTTAAATAAACAATCTGGTTGAATTTTAGCCATAAGCACTCAATTATTTCTAGTGCGTCTTGTTCAGATATGATACCTTTTTCAATATCTTCTTTATAATAAGGATATAAATACTGATCCATTCTTCCTGGAGAGAATGAAGATGCATTTGATTCCATATGTAAAATCGTAAACAAGAACCATAATGACTGAACTGCTTCATGGAATGTTTTAGGAGGTCTTTCTGAAAGATTTTTGCAAATTTCTGCAACATTTCTTAAAGATTCTTTGTATTCGTCCTCGATTTTATCATCTCCGCAATTATTTATCATATTTAAAATATAATCATGGTATCTCATCATAAAGTTTTTAGCACCTTCTAGTACTAGAATCGTACATTCATAAAACTCTTTCTGATTTTCTTCACAGTTTGCCATTTTTTCCCTAGCCTTATCAATTAATCCCTGAGGCCCTAATTTTAACCAAAGCTCAGAATCCGGGCAAATATGTCCTTGTGCGTGGTCTTTCTGATTTATTTTTACGACCTTGGCCATCGCATTTATCTCTTTACCATAATTATTTTTAATAACATCTTCCATAGATTTTCCGTTCCAATATGGATAGATGCTTTCTCTAAATTCTTTAATATCTTCTTCTTTTACCAAGAATTTATCCTGTGGTCTAGTTGGAAGTGTTTCAAACTCCTTATTAACCCAAGAACATCCACTTTCTGGGAAAACAACCCCATATCTAACTCCCTTTGTTCTATTCCCTACGATTAACTCCTCTTTTTCAACACTAATTTCTAACTCTTCAAGTGCTGCTTTAAGTGATAAAGCTCTTTTCTTTGGAGTCGACATTTCCTCATTTTCCTTATAAACTCTCGTAATTATTCTTGCCTGTTCAATAGATGCGTATCTTGGTGCATCTAACATCTTCTCTTTTAAAATATCTATTCTCTTAGTCTGAATTAAATTATCAAATTTTCCTTGAATTAAATTGCTCATCTTCCACCTCTATACAATTAAATAATTTCTAGTCCTTTTTCTTCTAACTTTTTCTCATCTTCTAAATCCAATTTCTTTTCAAATATATATCCTGTTAAATCTTCTAAATCCGCAAATACATAGTTCCCCTCAAGATTTAATTTTGCAGTTTCCGCTAAAATATAGCATCTTCTACTAGAATTTATCACTTCTTTTTTAGTTATACCGTCGTCTACAGAATATGTAGTCACCTCTTCTTCGTGCAAATCAATCCCTACAACACCGATAAATGCTAAATCGAATTTAAACTTTTTAATCTGCTCTATTGTAAATGTTCCTATAAATCCGTCCTTTGCCTCATTCAACGCTCCAGCTAAAAAGAACAGCTTTGTGCTGCATTCCTGAGTAAATACGTTCATTATATCTATCATATTTGTAACAACTGTTATATTTAAATCTTTCTGATATATTAATTTTGCAATCTCTAAAGTAATTGTAGACACACCTAAAAAAATAGTTGTTCCTGGTTTAATCATCTCAACTGCTTTTAATGCGATTTCTCTTTTTTCTTCAGCGTAAACATCCTTACGATCACTGACATTGATTACATGAGGATTTGTTCTAACTGTTGTCGCTCCACCATGTATTCTCTTCAACTTTCCTGCTTTTTCTAATATGGTTAAATCTTTTCTTATACAGTCCTCTGTCACGCCAAAGTCTTGACTTAATTCTTTTACTCTAACTTTTCCGTCTAAGTTTAATTTTGCGATTATTTGATTATGTCTTTCTTGTTGTAGCAAATTGATCACCTCTTTTCAATTATTATTATGGCATGAATTTCAATAAAAAACAATATTAAACGATAATAAACAATAATTATTTTTGTTGCAATCAATATTAAGTAATAATTTTCAATAATTTATATATAATAAGTAATACTTAGTAATAAAAAAAGAACCACGTTAGAGTATATCCCTACGCAGTTCTTTTTATAATATTTCTATTTAATTTTTATTTTTTTAACGCAAAAAACCTCCAGCTATTCACTGGAGGTTTCTTTATATATTCTCATTATTAATTATTTTCGTCTGCCATATATGATACAACTGAAAGTCCATAAACTGCTATAACAGCTAATATTGCTATTGGTAATATCATCATTATTACTCGCCCTCTTTCCAAATCTCTTGTTACTATATTATATTCCCAAAACTTTATATTTTAAACGCATTTAGTATTTCTTCTAAGAATATATCTCTATTATAAAACTTTATTTAATTTTTATCAAGTTAAATTTTTGTAATAATATCTAAAAAACTAATATGAAATTATAATTAAAATATACAAATCTGTAATTAATTTACATTAATTTCATATCAATCGCAAAAAATTTAAAAAGAGCATAATTAAAAACTATGCTCTTTCATTTATCTCTTTTATTAAAGCTTCCTGAAGTATCTTAGAAAAATTTAATCCTCTATCAGTAGCTTCCTTATTAAGCCATTCAGGTATTGTCAGAGTTTTCTTTACTGATCTGGAACTATGTTTTTTTCTATATTCTTCCAAATCAAATTCTATAATCGCAACAAACTCATCTTTATTTTCTGATAAATCTATACTAGTTATTTGTGAAGGTGTAGGTATTTCTTCTCTATCTTCCATACGTGATGTAATTGCTAAGCCCAATGCATCGCTCGCCATTTTATAAGCTTCTTCTAGATTATCTCCTTCACTCATACACTCCGGAATATCAGGAAAAGTTATCCAAAATCCACCTTCTTCTGCTATATGAAACACTGCTGGATAATATAATTTTTTCATAGACAAATCCTCCATTTAAACTCGACAGGGCTATTTAAGCCCTGCCTGTTTTAAAATTTGTGTTTCTAAACCTTTTTTCAAAGATTTAGAGTGATAGGGTACTATAGTCTGTTTTCCAGTTTTATAATTTCTCAATTTTACATGAGATCCATTTTGACTGACGACCACAAAACCCGCTTTTTTGAGATGAGCAATCATCTCCTTAGGTGTCATAGGCATAATATTTACCTACCCTTCATAGCTAACTATTAAGGTTTTCACCTTAATTAGATTATAATACGTATTAACACGTATGTCAATTTTTCTATTATAATCCTCATATATATACTTTCCAACCTATGTCATTTTTATTATACTTTATTTTATTTTAAAAAAATTTATATCAAATCGCCGAAGCCTGGAAGGGGAATAACTGCGATCAAAATCCCCACAAAAAGATATTACTTAATCTCTGCTAAATACTTTCTAACTGCACAAACAAAATATCCAAAATACACAACCGTAAACACAGCAATTGCAATCAACGTCGGTGGATTTGATATAGGCAAGCTACTTTCCAGAGCAAAAACTTTCTGAATTGACTGTCCTGCAACAATTCCACTTCCAATACCAAACACATACGGAATCATAAAGAATATAGCTGTCTGCTTTATAACAGATTTCTTAACAAAATCCTCTCCTACCCCAATCTTTCTAAGAATAGAGAATTTTTTCTTATCCTCAACTGCTCCAACCATATACTTAAAGTATAGAATCGCTCCTGTTGAAATTATGAACACAATCGCCATAAATAGAGAAATAAATCCAACTAAATTATAGAATGTGTAATTTTTGTAATCAAAATCTTCTGCAGCTACAAATTCTAAATTTCCGTTGTCCCTTATATAACTACTTATCTTCTGTGTTTCTGTAAATTCCTTAGTATTTGCAGCTAAAAATGTTACTTCCAAATCCTTTTGTGTTTTAGCTGTATCTAAGCTTTTTAAGAATTTTTCTTCATTTTTTATTATAGATATTTCTTTTATCATGTCTTCTGACAATTTTTTATGAGATAGTTTTTCATAGTCCTCATCAGAAATTATATATCCGAATCCCTCATCAGGAGAGGCAAATATATGATTTATTACCATACCTTTTTTCTTAAATTCCATATCTAAAATCTTAAATTTTTCTCTTGATTCTATTCCCATACTTCTAGGTGTTTTTAAAAATACTGCTTCCCCAGATTTTGGCTCTTTTATTTCCATGCTTTTCTGGATATCCTTACTCTTTAACTCCTTCACACGTTCATAATCAGAATATTTCACAACACTTATATCGTTGTATCCTGGATAAGTTGAAAATGCGTCTGCCAAAGATCTCATATATCTAATTTTTACCTGCTCTTTGACATTTGATTTATCTTCTTCTAATGCTCTTTTAAAAAGCTCCTCGTCCTGATTATCGTAAGCTATACATGATATGCTATATGGATAATCTGTTTCCTTCATATTTTTGAAAATTTGATTCATAGTAAGTCCTGCAGAAAGAGCTGTCACACAACAAACTATTAGTACAGAAGTCAACGACATTATTTTATTGTTCTCAACTATGCTAAATGCTATGCTATTCAAACTAACTATATTAGTTCCCTTGTATTTTATCTTTTTGTGTTTTGTTATTCTTGCAAAAATTTCAGTCAAGAACCCAGAACAAACTAGCTTTAATCCAATTATTACAAGTATTGGAGCTATTATTACAGCAAACATCATTATCATATTCAACTTATCGTAATAAACACCGACATAATATCCTGCAAATAAAATTACAACACCTACTATACCTATTAAAAATCTAGTAACTGAGCTTTTTACAACATAGTCTTGTTTGTTTTTTGCACCTTTTACAAGTTCTGCTATATCAGTTTTTACAAGCGCTCTATACTCTCTAAAGAATGAGTACATAAGAATAACCCCAAAAATCGCTAATGTGTATATTATCGCAGCTTTAGATATTTCAAAGCTAATTGCATTTTTTGATTCAGAAATTTTCATTATCGCCATAATAAACATTCTATTGGTAATTATCCCAAGTAAAATTCCCAAGAAAAGAGATAGTAGTCCTATTAATAGCCCTTCTTGTGCAAATAGTAGGGCTATTTTTCTGTTTTCAATTCCCATGAATGTATATATCCCAAATTCTTTTTTCCTCTGTTGAACAAAGAATCCTGTCGAGTATCTAATAAATGCTATGAAGAATATCACTAAAACAAATGTACACACACCTACAAGTGCATTGAATGTTCTAAAATCTCTCATAGTTTCAAGCTGTTCACTGCTACCTATAGACACAAAATTGTAGAATATCGCTATGCAGAAAACCATTGAAAATATATACATCCCATAGTTTTTTATGTTGTATTTTATGTTTTTTAAAGATATTTTAAACAATCTCATTAACTGCACCCCCTGTTGAAGAAAGTACTGTCATTATGCTATCGAAAAATTCTTTTCTATTTCCACTGCTATTTAACTGCATGTTTATTTTTCCATCTTTTATAAATAGAACCTTTTTTGCATAACTCGCTGCAAATGAATCGTGTGTTACCATTACTATTGTCTTTCCTAGTTCATCGTTCATTTTCTTAAAGCAATTTAAAAGCTCTACAGATGATTTGCTATCAAGTGCTCCTGTTGGCTCATCAGCAAATATTACTTTTGGATCACTTATTAATGCCCTAGCAGCTGCAACTTTCTGCTTTTGTCCTCCTGATAACTCTATCGGATATTTTTTTAATTGAGGATTTAAATTGAAAAATCCTGCATATTTCTCAACTTCTTTTTCTATTTTTTTATAATTTTCCCCAGAAATAACCATCGGCAATGCTATATTATCTTCTATAGACATCGAGTCTATAAGGTTATAATCTTGGAATATAAAACCTATATTATCCTTTCTAAACTTTGAAATTTCCTTATTCTTCATGTTAAATACTTCCTTGCCATCGTATTTCACACTGCCAGAAGTTGGTCTTTCTATAGTAGATAAAATATTTAGAAGAGTAGACTTTCCAGCACCTGATGGCCCCATTATCGCAATAAATTCTCCATCGTTTATCTCAATATCTATATCTTCTAATATTTTAAACACGTTTCCATGCACTCTAAATTCCTTTTTTAATTTTTCCGCTTTAATCATTTTTTATCACCTTCCGTCTTAAATTTATAATACAATATATTTACTAAAAATACACTTCAAACTATACGTTAAAAATATAAACTGAATATAAAATTACATATCCTAACATTAGAGGAATTAAAAGTTTCGATTTTCTTAATAGTCCTTGAATTCCACCTGTGAATATACTTTCTAACCCTATAAATAATGTTAGAAATAATAGTATCATTGAAATTATAAATATTACATTCCTCATAAAATTTTCCTCCTCTCGTATATCTTTCTTTATGATTTTATTTTATATTTTTTCTGATTTTCTAAAAATCGATTTACCTTACAAAATGGGATGTGTAATGTTACACTTTTGTAAGGTTAGGTTGGAAAAGGTATAGATATGTCGTATCCGCTCCAGGCAATCAAGTTGTATTGTCGCTGGCTATGACACATATATACCATTTCAATTTTATAATATTGAAACTGCTTGGATGATATTTATCTTTGGTAAATAGTTTTAAAGCATAATAATTGTTTAAATTTATTTTTTATAGGAAAACATTTGTAGTAGAAATTTTTGTTGACGAGTTTGTTTTTATATTATAAAATAACTAATAGTTGTGAATTAAAAATATATATTTTTGCCAATTGGGCTATAGATTTCCTAGTTTCTGAGAATAAACTAGTGTGTCTATAGCTTTTTTTTATTGCAGTTATTTTTTTAAGGGGAGGTTTTTTAATGGAAAACGTAGAAAAATTAAGTAATTCAAAACCGTCGTCGTACAATCCGATGACAGATAGAAATGTTGTTCCTCTATTGATTTCTATGGCAGTTCCGCCGATGATTTCAATGTTGATACAGTCACTTTACAATATAGTAGATAGTATTTTCGTAGCACAGATAAGTCAGAATGCACTTACAGCAGTAAGTTTAGCATTCCCACTTCAGAATCTTTCACTATCTTTTGGAGTTGGGCTTGGAGTTGCGGTAAATGCAAATATAGCAATCAACATGGGTGCAGGAAACATGGAGAAGGCAGATTCTTATGCTGGACAGGGAATAATTCTTACAATAGTTCATGCGTTATTATTCGTATTAATAGGTTTATTTGGACTTAGACCATTCTTCTCAATGTTTACAAATGATCCAGAAGTTATAAACTACGCAATACAGTACGGGTCAGTTGTTATAACTCTTACATTTGGATCATTATTCCATATATTATTTGAAAAAATATTCCAATCAAACGGAAACATGGTTGTTCCAATGTTTTTACAAGGATTTGGAGCAATAGTTAATATAATATTAGACCCAATTTTAATATTTGGTCTATTTGGTGCTCCACAGATGGGTGTTTTAGGAGCTGCTGTAGCTACAATAATAGGACAGTTCTGTGCTGCTACACTTGCGGTTATCCTATTCTTAAAACAATCTCCAGTAAAAATAAAAAGACACCATTTAAAAGTTAATTTTAAACTTATATCAGATTTATATAAAGTTGCACTTCCTTCAGGTGTTATGATGTCTTTACCTTCAATATTAGTATCAATACTTAACGGAATACTAGCATCTGTATCACAGGCAGGTATAGCATTCTTCGGTATATACTACAAACTGCAGACATTCGTAAATATGCCTGTAACAGGAATCATTCAGGGAATGAGACCTATAGTAAGTTACAACCATGGTGCAGAACTTAAAGATAGAGTTTTAAAAACAATAAAATACGCTATGATATTCTCAGCAGTTATTCTTGTTTCAGGAACTATAGCTTTTAACTTATTTACAAAAGATTTATTAGTTATGTTCAGTGCAACAGACGAACTTTTAGGATTTGGTATACCTGGTCTTAAAATACTTTCACTTGGATTTGCGTTCTCATTCGTTGGAATTACTATGAGTGGTGTGTTTGAAGCATTAGGTAAGGGATTTTATTCTTTATTGATATCAATATTTAGACAGTTAATTATAATTGTTCCACTATCTTTAATACTTGTTAAATCAATTGGACTTACAGGTGTTTGGATTACATTCCCAATAGCGGAATTTGTGGCAGCAATTATTGCAATAAGCCTTTACAAAAGAGTAGTTAAATAATATTTTAACAATTATCATTTACAAAATAGTTATAAAGTAATATTATAGAATTTATTAAATACTATAATTTAAGAGGTGATTTGATGAAGTTTATAAGATTAGAATCAAAAAATGATAAGTACTTTAATGAAACTATGAAAATATATGAATGTAGTTTCCCTATTTTTGAACAGAGGGTATTAAAGGATCAAGATGAGGTATTTGAGCGAAAGGACTACCACGCAGATATAATATGCGAAGATGGTACTTTAGTTGGACTATTATTCTATTGGAAGTACGATTTTAAAGATGATGAATTTGTGTATATTGAACATTTAGCGATATCTCCAGAATTAAGAGGTAAAAACTACGGTTCTAAAATACTTACAGAATTCTGCAAAGAAAATCCGAACACTATCCTTGAAATAGACGAACCTGTAGATGAGGTTTCTATAAAGAGATTGAAATTCTATTCAAATTTAGGCTTTAAACTTCAACAATTCCACCATATCCATCCTCCTTATCGTAAAGGATTTGATGGACATAGTCTAAAAATTATGAGTTTTGGTAGAGATTTATTAGATGAAGAATATAATAAGTTCAATGAGTTTTTAAAATATACAGTTATGAAATATTCAGAGGTAAAATAATTAATTTTGCTTTCAAGTAACTAAAATACTTAATAACCAATTATCAAGTAGGGGCTAACTTGTAGCCCCTCTCACACCACGGAGCGTGCCGTTC
>SAMEA3387515__coassemble_2488_pt1 | contig 14265 bp, 11 predicted proteins | sample SAMEA3387515__metabat2_high_PE_011 | metagenome-assembled genome bin SAMEA3387515 (sample SAMEA3387515) | Felis catus | biome: Faeces | place: United Kingdom | collected 2012 | reverse complement strand
AAATTTCTATAATTTTGCCAAATATATCGCCCTTTACTTTATTTCTAATAAAAAAACGGTCCAAAGGAAACTTTGAACCGCTGTATTCATACAAAGTAACCTTGTAGCTCAACACTTATTAAAGCGACAGTCCTGCATATGTTATATACAGGCCCAGAAAGAATTACCGCCATATATTCTCTCTTCGGCTATATCCCCTTTCTCTAAATTCAACGTCTGCCAACTCCTCTAGATACTATTGAACAATAGCGCCTCTACCTTGGTTTATTATTCTGTTTTTTTGATAAGTATATTAAAACATATTATTTCCAATATTGCAACTTTTTTTCTGAAAATTTTAAAATTTATGTAAAAAATATTTATTACACCTTATTTTTTATTATTTTTTTATTTGATAGCGTTTTCTATTCTTTCACAGATTTTATCCGCTGTTTCTGTCTGGAATCCGAACATTTCTAATTCTATTCCATTTTCAGAAAGTATTTTTGAAATTTCGTCCATAAGTACTCCCATTTCTCCTACATATTTTATGCTGTCTATTGTCTGTCTAAGATTTGGATTACTTCCTATTTCTCCTCTCCAATCTCCAACACAAGTAAGGTCTACTCCACAAGATGGACTTCCATCTATACCTAATATTCCTATTATATTGTAGCCGTTGTTTATATATTCCTGTAGCTGCTGTAAGTATATTTCAAATTCGCATCTACATACGTTTCTAAAATGAGGTGTGTCAAACTGGTCTTTAACGTGTCCCCATCTCTTTGTTCCATACATTATAAGCTCTGGACATGGTAGCTGAATTATCCCAATTCCATTTTCTATAATTGTTTTCATTACCTTTCTTCTTGCTTCTTCTCTTCCTTCTTCCTCTCCAAAACTTTCTACCTTAGAAAAAGTATTTAACATACAATGAGATACAAGTATAATATCCTTCATAATTTATTACCTCCAAAAAATTTTAATTTTTAAATTTCTACATAATTAGATTTTACAACAAAAAAGAGCCTTCTCAAAACGTTTTTTAACGTATATAAGATGACTCTTTTTTAGCTTGCAAAGATTTATTTAGGATTTTATAAACTCCTCGCCAGCTTTAGTTTTCCTGTGATTTAAACTGAGCAAGGAAATTCTTAGGCATTTTAGATATAAATAATACAACTAATAAACAAGATAATGGTTTATCAACTATATTACTTAATATTCTTGGTATAAATGCTGCTGTGAATATCTGCTGTCCAGCCTGTAAAAGTGCTCCAACTAATAAGTCAGCTCCACTTCCGCTAAGTCCACCGAACATATAAACTGATATAGGTGTTCCTATCATAGGACAAACTACAGCAAGTATGATACCTGTTATGATAGCTTTTTTGTAACCAAAGTTTCCTTTTTTAGCCATGAACCCTACTATAAGACCAGTAGCTATGTTAACTATTGCGAATGGTATGTTTGTAGGATCTGATATAACACCTAGTACAAGGTTACTACATCCACCTATTAAAGCACCCCATAATGGTCCAAGTACAACTGCACCAAGTATAGTACCTATAGTATCAAGGAATAGAAGTGGTATCTGTATCATACCCATAACAGTTCCTAATACAAGGTTTACAACAACACACATAGCACTAAATGTCAATTTTTTAGTATTCATAAAAAAATACCCCCCTTATTTTATTATGCTACAATATATAGATTATTATAATTAACACAAAAAATAAAATAGATTATATCTATACATTTTGATTATTAATATAAATATAATCTATACCCTGATTTTATTTATAAACTAAACTATTTTTATAATTTCGCTTTAAATCTATATAATTTTATTTTTAGATATAAAGTTTTTAATTTTTCATAATAAAAAAATACTGCTATAAAACATATTAAAATGTTCTTATAGCAGTATCCTATTTACTATTGCTCTTTTGTTTCTACTTTATCCGTAGTTTTTTTGTCTTTAGTTTCTTTTTTCTCAGATTTATTTTCTTCTTGCTTTTTATCTTCTGATTTTTTATCTTCTGGCTTAGCTTCTTCTTTCTGTTCAGCAGGTTTACCTATGTTGTAGTTATCAAACTCATCTATTTCTATAACATCTTTTTCATCTTTAGAGAATGTAATTTTTATTTTATCCCCTTCTTTAGTAAGAGGTAATTCTTTAGAGATTTTAGAAGTTGCGTAGAATATATTTCCTTCATCTGTGTCTAAAGTCAGATAGTATACTGTGTTGCCGTTTTTAGTATCGGCAGCAATTCTCTTAACAGTTCCTTCTAGCTCTTTATCAAATTCATCAGATTCGTCTATTTCTAAGCTGCTTCCACCAGATTCTAATGCGTCTTTGTAGTTCTTCATTGCCTCAGCCTTATCCCGTCCTACTCCAACTATGTTGTAGTCCTCAACAGATACAAATACCACTCTCTTAACAAGTCCTGCCTTGTCTTTTAGTGATGATACATAAGTAGGCTGTCCTAGTATGTTGTACATAACTGGGAATGTTGCTTCATAGTTCTTTTCCTGAACACTACCTTCTGCAGATTTCATTGCAGCCATTTCTGTTGCACCTGGCTGTTTATAAAGTTTTGCTTCTTTAGTTCTTGAGTCGACAAGCATAAATCCTATAGTAGATTCATCTCCACCTGCTGAAGTTATTCCTGTGTACCAGTATGATCTGTCGTCGTCACCGTACACTAAAGATGTTCCTTCTGTAGCTTTTAATACACCTTTTTCAGATATTACTGAGTTTATAAATCCATTTACATAAACTCCCCAGCTATTTATCTGGTCTATTACAAAGTCTTCTGGCTGAATTCTGTCAACCCATTCTGGAGTATCTTTTATAGAGTAGAATTTAGTTTCTCCTGTTTTTGCATCGACTATAGCAGTTCCGTTGACGTTAGCTCCTCCAAATCCTACTTTATGTTCATAAAGAGAAACTACCCAGAATGGTTTACCATTGTCGTCTATTTCTAATGTGTAGTCTGCCATACCTCTACCCATTCCACCATTTATATATACGTGTCTGTGTAAATCCTGAAGTATGTACGCATCTGGCTGGTACACTATTTTTACGTCCTCTCCGTTTGCTTTCTGAACAAGCTTAACATCCTGAGGATCATTTGCAGATACCATTACGTATCCATTTGTACCACTCATATTTGTTACCCATTTTATGAAATCTCTATGAACTAGAGGTGCTACCCAGTAAAGTTTTTCTCCAACTTTCTGTATGTGGAATTCACCTAGTTTAGATACACTCCCTATAGCTGGTACCTCACCTAATTTTTTATCTCCTAGCTTCATAGCCATCTCTTCATCGACTATTCTTATCTCATTTACATTTACAGGGCTGACATCCTTTGTAAATTCACTTTCTTTAACAGTACCAAGTAGGTTTCTGTATGCCTTAGCTCTTATAATTGGTGTAGATGCTAAAGTCGGTAAAACAACTGCAATTGCTAAAATACCTATAGCTATTTTAAAATTCGTTTTGTTTGTAATAGTAAATCTCTGTTCTTCTCTATCAAATACCATATTAAGTATTCCAGCAATTACAAAGAACATAGCTAGTACGTAGTATAAAGATGTGAAATCTATTCTAAGTACTGGCAATTTTACAAACGCATACACCGCAGTTATTATAAATGAAATAGCGTATGACTTAAAATTCTTCATTTTATCTCCTTTCAATCCTCTTTCTTTTTAATTTTATTTTGAGTCCTTAGTAAAGATTATATCATATAAAAAAACGGTTTAAGTAGTTATTTTACTATCTCAAGCCGTTTTTTATTAATTCTTTAGAATTTTATCCTATGCTGCTGGTCTTAAAGAGTTTCCATATTGAATTAATATGTCGTAAGCGTACTGCATCGCATCTCTTAAAGTAATCCGCATATCAGCTTTTATTTCGTTGTTTTCAATCTTTATTCCTGTTAGATTTATAGGTTTTAATGTTTCTGAAGGGATTATTATTGATCTATCTCTTATTTCAAATGGAATTTCGCTCTGCTGTGAAGCCATTATCTTTCCAAGTAGACCACCATGAATATTTATTTTACCAACCTTAACATTGTCCACATTGACAACTAATGCTCCGTCTTCTACAGATGGCACTACACTTACTGTAGCTTTAGTTTTAATAAATTCTATCTCAACAGGAACAGTTACCATCAATTTATTATCTTCTATTTTTATATCGTTAGACATCATATCGTCTTCGTAATTTTTCATAAATGTATAGACAATGTTGCTTATGTCCTCTGCTGTTAAATTTATGCTTCCTTCAAAGCTTTCAGTTTCTTTGTTGAATTTAAGGCTCTGCAGTATTCCCATCTTTATAATGTCTTCTTTAGTTATTTCTCTGTTTCCTGTAGTATCCCATTGCATTCCCCCTTCTGGCTGCAATGCGTAGAAAAGCCCTCCAAGTGCTAAGACTACCACTACAAGAAGTCCAACCAAAATTTTTAAAAACTTCTTCATAAAAATCACTCTCTCTTTATTAGTTTTACTCAATTCGTTTTTATGTATTAATTTCTTTTTTTCATTATACATCTTTTTTTTATTTATTTCTAATTTTTATTACATATAATTGATACCCTAAACGTTTTCTTCTTACACAAAAGATATTTTTAATTCTAATTTTTGACAAATAGTTTCAAAAAATATCATAAATTCTTCTTATCCTCTTTATTTTTTTCATATATTAGATTAAAATTAATGTATATTATAAATAAAATTAAACTGGATTTTTCTATTCTATTGAGCGATTTTAATAAATAGAAATTCAAAATATATGCTTTGGAGGAATAATAATATGGCAAATGAAACAGTATCATCTAACTTTATAAAAAATATAATCATTGATGATTTAGAAACAGGAAAACATAAAAGTATAGTTACTCGTTTCCCACCAGAACCAAACGGATACTTACACATAGGACATGCAAAAAGTATATGCCTAAACTTTGGTCTTGCTAAAGAATTCGGTGGTAAAGTTAATATGAGATTTGACGATACTAACCCTACAAAAGAAGATGTAGAATACGTAGACTCAATAAAAAATGACGTAAACTGGTTAGGATTTAACTGGGACAATTTATTCTTCGCTTCTGATTACTTTGATGAAATGTACAACAGAGCGGTTTTATTAATCAAAAAAGGTAAAGCATTCGTATGTGATTTAAACGCTGATCAGATAAGAGAATACAGAGGAACACTTACTGAACCAGGTAAAGAAAGTCCATACAGAAATAGATCTGTAGAAGAAAACTTAGATTTATTTGAAAGAATGAAAAACGGTGAATTTGCTGATGGAGAAAAAGTTCTTAGAGCTAAAATAGACATGGCTAGCCCTAACATCAACTTCAGAGACCCTGTTATATACAGAATAGCTCATGCAACTCACCACAACACAGGAGATAAATGGTGTATATACCCAATGTACTCATTTGCTCACCCACTAGAAGATGCTATAGAAGGAATAACTCACTCTATATGTACTCTAGAATTTGAAGAACAGAGACCTCTTTATGACTGGGTTGTTAGAGAATGTGAAATGGAAAGCGTACCAAGACAGATAGAGTTCGCTAGATTAAACATGACTAATACAGTAATGAGTAAGAGAAAATTAAAATTACTTGTTGATAACAATGTAGTTGATGGTTGGGACGACCCAAGAATACCAACAATATCTGGACTTAGAAGAAGAGGATATACTCCAGAATCTATAAGAAACTTCTGTGCTGAAATAGGTGTTGCTAAAGCAGACTCTACTGTAGACAGCCAGCTATTAGACTTCTTCTTAAGAGAAGATTTACAGCCAAAAGCACCTCTTGCAATGGCAGTTTTAAGACCTGTTAAATTAGTTATAGACAACTATCCAGAAGATCAGGTAGAAGTTCTTGAAGTTGAAAACCATGCTAAAGACGAAACAAAAGGTAAGAGAAAAGTTACATTCTCTAGAGAATTATACATAGAACAGGAAGATTTCATGGAAGAACCTGTTAAAAAATACTTCAGATTATTCCCAGGAAACGAAGTTAGACTTAAAGGTGCATATTTCGTAAAATGTACTGGATGTGTTAAAGACGAAAACGGAAATGTTGTAGAAGTTCACTGTACTTATGACCCAGAAACAAAAGGTGGAGAAAGCAACGATGGACGTAAAGTTAAATCTACTATACATTGGGTAGACAGCAAAACAGCAGTTCCAGCAGAATTTAGATTATTTGAACCATTAATACTTGATGATATAGAAGAAAACAAAGGAAAAGACTTCTTAGATCAGATAAACCCTAATTCTCTTGAAGTATTAGAAGGATTCGTTGAAGAAACTCAGTTAAAAGGAGCTCAGCCTCTTGATAAATTCCAGTTCTTCAGAAACGGATTCTTCAGTGTAGACACAAAATACACAACTGATTCAAAAATGGTATTTAATAGAATAGTACCATTAAAGAGTAAATTCAAATTAAATAAATAATATATAAAATCCGTTGTTTCATCGGAATAAGAAAAAGACTAGTTAACCTGCGCTCCAGGCTTCAGCGCCCCACACTGTTAGAGTAACACATTTAGCAGATGTGGGGCGCTTGCAGAATTGTCGCATAAGGTTAAACTAGTCTTTTTTCATATCACAATAAACCAATCTTATTTTATATATTTTTTAATTTAATTTGGAATTTACACCTTTAATGGTTACTACACAAGAACAGTAGGATAGTTGGTTAGAACTTTTTACCCTCTCTTCTCATAATGCAACTTGTAAAAGTATTTAAATGTGTATATAAAAAGAGGTTGTAGTTTTTTCATAGATTTATTCTGTTTAGCTCAAAGTCACAAATTAGTCGAAATTCGACAATCTACAGACGCCTCACAACTTATAAATGTGTTACATAAAAGTGTGAGGCGTCGAAGCCTGGAGATGAGACTATTTGTGATTTGAGCTGTACAGTTAATAATCTTGAAAAACTACAACCCCTTTTATATACCCCTATTTAAATACTTTCTTACAAGTAAATTTTTCCATGGTTTTTACTAGGTCATTGAAGTAAGGTACTTCTATATTCGATTCTACATGTAGTACAGTGTCACCTTTTAGTGGTTCTCCACCTTTTTCTGTTAGTTTCCCTTCTTCTCCGTATAGATATTCGCTGAATCTTCTTATTTTGCTTCCAGTTTCTTTCATTTCAAGTATCCAATTTACGTCAGTTCTTTTTACTTCATGAGTTGCTGCATATTCGTTTATGTTTCTCCAACTCATTACATAGCATTTTAGAACGTTGTTTAAAAATCTTCTATATTTTAAGCTTCTTATTTTATCTTCAGAAATTTGCTCCATATTGTCAAATGAAGGTCCTTCAAATTCTTTGATCCAAGCACCAACCATATTTTTTTCCATGACTATTTTTCTGCATAGACCATCTTTTTCTACAGCTAGGCTAACTTCTTTTATGGCATTGTACATAAATCCGTATATTTTACCAAATTCGCAGCCACAACCTTCACATCTATATGGATTGTCAATTTCTTCGTTGACCTTTCCTTCTCTTACTATTTCTACTATTTTATCGCTAGTCCCACACAGTGGGCATATTTTTTCTTCCATTTTTTCCCTCCACATATACAAAATATCAAATTATATTTTACAATACAATTTAATATATAACAACAATTAAGCAAATTGTTTTCATATTTAACATCAATCACTATAAAGTTTTTAATAAACGGCAACGTGTCCGTCGCATCTTTTTTCTGTTCCACAGATATATCCACCTTTTTCGTTTTTTAGAATTATCTGTCCTCTACCCATATTGATTTTGTCAGATATTACTTTTACATCGTGTCCTTTTTCTTTAAGACCCTCTGCTATTCCAGCTTTCATATCGTCCTCAACCTCGATTTTCATACCATCAATCCACTGCCATCTAGGTGCATCAAGCGCTTCTTGAGGATTCATTGCAAAGTCAATTAAATTTGTAACTGCTTGGAACTGACCCTGAGGTTGCATAAATGCTCCCATTACCCCAAATGCTCCAACAGCTTCACCATTTTGTTTGATAAATCCTGGAATAATTGTATGGTATGACTTTTTAAATGGTTCTACAATATTGTCATGATTTTCCTCTAAACTAAAGTTGTTTCCTCTGTTGTGAAGCGCTATTCCTGTTCCTGGAATTACAACACCTGAGCCAAAGTTCATATAGTTGCTCTGTATGTGAGATACCATATTTCCATCTTTGTCAGCTGTGCACATATACACCGTACCACCACAGAATGGCTCTCCAGCTTCTGGAAATACTGCCTTTTCACCTATTAGTTCGCTTCTCCTTTTAGCGTATTCTTGATTTAACATCGCATCTACAGAAACAGTCATTTTCTTAGGATCTGTTACATACTTCTTAGAGTCTGCAAAAGCTAACTTCATACATTCAATCATCTTGTGTATGTTATCCACAGTTTCTTTTTCTTCATCTAATTCTAATTCTTTTAATATATTTAACGCAATTAGCACAGTTATTCCATGTCCATTTGGAGGAATTTCACAAATATCGTATCCTTTGTAGTTTGTACTTATTGGCTCAACCCATTGAGGATAGTATTTTTCTAGGTCTGATTTTCTTATCATTCCACCAAATTTTCTACTGTGTTCATCTATTAATTCAGCAATTCTACCTCTGTAGAAGCTTTCTGCTCCAGTATTTGCAATCTCTTCAAGAGTTTTTGCCTGTTCTTCACATCTAAAGATATCTCCTGCTTGTGGAGCTTTTCCGTCTATTGTAAATGTATCAAACCATTCTTTTAAGAGTTCTTTATCTACAAGTTCGGCTTCTACATCTTTCTTAACCCTATCTTTTGGAAGTTTTTCAAGCTCTTTTAAATCATTTGAATAATCTTCAAAAGATTCTTCCCAAAGTTTTGCGACATTAGGGTAAACTATATACCCTTCTTTTGCATAATCTATAGCAGGTTTTAAACATTCATATAATGACAACTTGCCAAATTTTTTATTCAACTCTGCCCATGCAGCAGGAATTCCTGGAACTGTAATTGCTCCAAATCCATGTCTTGGCATTTTCTTTAAATCTCCATAAGCTTCTTTTGTCATAAGCTCTGGTGCAAATCCACTAGAATTTAGTCCGTATAATTTCTTTTCAGACTCTATCCAAACTAGTGAATATGCATCTCCACCAATTCCATTGCTTGTAGGCTCAGTAACTGCAAGTGCTGCAGCAGTTGCAACAGCAGCATCTACTGCATTTCCACCTTTTCTTAGTATATCTAATCCTGCCTGGGCTGCCTGTGGGTTTGATGTAGCCACTGCTCCACTCTTTGCATACATAACATTTCTTTCTGATTTGTATCTATTTGACAAAACATTAAAATTCATACTCTACCCCTCACTTCTCAATTTAACTTTCTTACATTTATAATTGTACTTCTTCACCTTTATAACTTTACTTTTTATCAATTATCTATGTATTTTATAATACTCACACCCAAAAATGCTTTTCCTATTACATTTTACCACTGTTTCTGGTAGATTTTCTAGACTATTGTATATCGCCGCAGAAATAGATGCATTTTCTTTTTTACCGTCTATCACTACATCAGCATAGTAGCGTCTAAGTCCCTTTGCTGATCTGCTAGTATCTTTTTCAAGTGCAATTACAGTTTCGTGATTTTCTGGTGTAAATGTAAGTGCATTGTTTAAATGATCAATAGTACAAACTATTATCAAAAGCATTGCCATAGCAACAGTCGCCATCTTACTAGTCTTTTCTCTTATTCCACGCTTTTTAAGCATTATCATATAAATTGAGAACAGTATTAAAAAGTAAATCACTCCAAATTTAATTTCACTATGATTTACATAATTTAATTTAGGTAAATTATATAGCATAAATAAGGCTATAATGGCAGATGCGTATGGAATCTCGTAGTGGAACTCTCTCCCATCTTTTGTCTTAGTTGGTAATTCAACGACCATTTTAGGATATAGGTATATATAAAGTCCCCAAATGAATAGAAGTTCTGCAGACCAAACAATACTTCTTATACGAGTTCCTAAGAATAAAGCTACTATAGAAATAACCCACATCGCTATATTTAGCTTTCTTATCATTTCTTTTTCTTTATTTATCTGAGCTAGTCTATCCTTTCTCTTTATGTGTTTTATCTCATCTTCTCTATTTTTCTCAATTTTATTTCTTGTATTTAAAATCCAATTATCTATCTTTCCATTTTCTTTTTCCTTTATCTCAACGCCATTGCTCTTAAAAGCAATTATCGCTTCTTCAATTCCCTCGTATCCGTTATTAAATGAAGCTATTTTCTTTCCTTCTTTAGAGAAAATTGTATAATTTTCGTCGTTTAGCTTATCTAGCTGCACAAAATCTATCTCATTATATATGTAAGTTTTCTTTTTCCCAAATGTCGGAATATACTCAACTCCCTCATTAGTTAAAATTATTTTTCTTCTATAGTATTTTATAATTCCGTAGATAAGCACTATTGTAATGATGATTTCCATGACTGTACAAGTAAGCAACATCACTCCATCGTTCTTTGAAATAGCTAGATTATTTGCAATCATAGCAAATATAGCATTAAAAACAAGCCCAATAAAAAATATATATAAATTGACTTTCTTCGTTTTTATAACTGCTCTTGAAAAAGAACTTTTTTGCAAGTTATCTTTTGTATTTTTATTTTTTTTCGCCATAAAAATCACCTCTTTTTTATTTTTATAATAAATCGACTCTATTATTTTTTATTAAATGTATAATTTCTACTCAAATTACATATAATATAAATAGAATGAAATATCAAACACAATTTTCTGATAATTCTTTAATATTATTATCTCATTATATTTAATATTTAACAATAATTTTAGGTTGAAGTGTGATTATTATTTTTATTGTAAATTTGAAAAACTTTAAAATTAACTCTATAATTTGATAAATACCTTTGACTTATACATACTAGTTTCATTATAATAGTATTATGGTTTTTAATTATATTTTGATTGTATTGTATGAAAGGAGGAAACTATGGCAAAAATTAAAGGTTTCTTTGGAAAAATTAAAAATGCTATTATATCCGGATTTAAAGGATTTGGAAATTTCATAAAGACTCATAAAAAAGGAACTGCTGTTGTGGTTGTAATACTACTTGCTGCAGGATTTATGGTTGGAACTGACTACGTAAGAAGAACTAAGGAAGAACAGAAGATTCGGGAAAAATACGAAATTTATAAAATACCAGCTTATGAAAATATAGACATAAACGGTATGGTTACTCCTAGAGAGTCAAAACAGTATGCTAACCCAGAAAACAACTCTTTAAGCGATATAAGTGTTGAAAATGGTCAGGAAGTAAACGATGGAGATTTACTTTTCACTACTAAAGACAACTCTGTTATAGAACAGATAAATGTTTTAAAATCTCAGTTAACTAGTTTAAACTCTCAGAAATCTCGTTTAAGTAAAAACAATAAAGACAATGTAAATAATGATGCTATTGCTTCTATAAATGCTCAGATTTCTTCTGTAGAAGCTCAGATATCAGCATTAAACAGTAGTGCATACGTTAAAAATACTGCTCCATTTGCTGGAAAAGTGTATATAAACGACCAGAACTCTACTGATATGAATACTTCTTTTATATCTCTTGTAAGTAACGAGTTCTTTATGAAGGGATATGTTAGCGAAGACGATTTAGAAAAAGTTCAGGTAGATCAGACTGTAAGTATAAAGGTAAATTCTTCTGATAAGAAAATGACTGGTAGAATAAGCTATGTTTCAGATAGACCAACAACTACTAAAACAAAAGAAATGAAAAATAACTTATCTTACTATGAAGTAGATATATCTTTTGAAGATCAGGAAGGTTTAGTAAATGGATTCCACGTAGATGCTGATTTAGAAATAGTATCTAATGAATACAAGGTTCCTACAACTGCTGTATTAAAGAACGGTGATTCAGCTTATGTAATGAAAGATCTTGATGGAATACTTAAAAAACAGGAAGTTACTATTGTTAAGACAGGAAAAAATGTAACTAAGATAGTTACAAATCTTGAACCAGGAGATAAAATATTAAAACATCCAGATAAATCTATGAAAGAAGGAGACGCAATACCTTCTGCTGGACTTGTTGACAAATCTCCAAAAATAGATGCAGAAGAATTAAAAATACCTGATGTCAACGGACAAATAGAGGAATAAGTAAATAAAACAGGACAAGAGTATAACTACTCTTTGCTCCAGGCTTCAACGCCCCACACTGTTAGAGTAACACATTTAGCAGTTGTGGGGCGTTTGCAGTATTGTCGCTTTTGAGTAGTTATAGCTCTTGTCCTCAGTTTGTTTACTTTATTCCAAGTGAATTTCATAAAATAGTATAAAAAATAGCTACTTACAAGTTTTTTGTTAGTAGCTATTTTTTATTAGTTGTGAGTTTTTTGTTGTGTTTGTGTAATTTTGTGTATGTTTTGTTTGTTGTTAGTTATTTTTGTTGTGTTTGTTGGGTAATTTTGTTGTTTATCTATTTATCAAACTATTTCATTAGTTTTGATACTACGTTTGATGGTATTACGAATTCTACTAGTCCTGCTGAGCCTGGAGCTACTTCATATTCGTCGAAGCATATAACTAGTTCACCTTTGTCATTTATGTAGAATGGCTGATCTTTTTTGATTTTGAATGTATTGTCTACAAAGTATACGTCATTTGAGTCTTTTTTAGTTCTTTCTTTCATCTGTGATAGTATATTTTTACTTAATACGTCTACATAATCGTTGTTTCCAAACATTCCTTCAAGTGTAAGAATTGTTTTGTCTTTTTTATCTATGTTGTATATTTTTCTGCTTGTTGCTGCTGAAGCTTCTGTTTCTGTGTTGTATATTGCAACTGAAAGTGTTTTAGCATTTTCTGCTACAGTTTCTGACCACATTTCTGCAGATTTGTGAGTTGTTTTTCCTTCTTTTTCAAGTTTTGCAACTTCTGCTTCGTATTTTTTATAAGCTTCTTTACCTTCTTTTTCGAATTCTTTGTTTAGTTTATATTCTAAATCTTTACTATCTGAGCTTATTTCTGGTAAAGATATTGAAACATCCATACCATCTTTGTCTATTCTATAATTATTAAAATCTACTATTTTTATTATATTACCTATAACAGGTATATTTTCTAAACTCTTTGCAAATGTTGAACTCGCATTTACTGATACTATTATTAAACCTATTGCAGCTGCTGATGCATACCATTTTTTCATATTTTTCATATTTCTTCTCCAATCTTTTTTGTTATTTTCTATTTCTTTATTTGCACTTTCTTTAAATGCGTCATTTATTACATCGTCTAATTCTTTTGGAATTTCAACGTTGTTATAGTTTTCTTTTAGTTTATCTATTTTATCATTTTTCATAATCTACACCTCTTCCGACTTAGTTAATTCTATTTTTAGTTTTGACAAACCACTGTACAACCTTGTCTTTACAGTGCTTTCGTTTTCTCCTAGCACCTCTGTAATTTCGGAAATCTTCATGTCTTCAAAATATCTAAGTATTATCACCCTCTTATATTTTTCAGGCAAAAGCTGCATTGCTCGTTGAAGGTCGAAATTCTCGTATTCATCAAATCCTACCATGCTGTCATTCTGTATCTCATCAGTCATTTCTGTGTATTTATTATTTTTTCTCATATAATCTATAGCACAATTTGATATGATTTGATAAATCCAAGGCTTTATTTTGTCTTCACTTTTTAGCGATTTTTTATTCGCAAGTGCTTTACAAATAGCATCGTGAACAATGTCTAAGGCATCATTTTGATTTCTAGTATAGCTGTAGGCAAATCTGTATAAGCTATCTTTGTTGTCGACGATGTATTGCTTAATGAGCTTTTCCTTCTTTTTATCTAATAAGTTATATATTTTCATCTTCTTATTTCCTCCTTCGTATATAAGACGATTTATCTATGCTAAAAAGTTTGATTTTTTTTGAAAAAATTTTATAAATTTATTTTTAGCTTATTTTACATAATAAACACATATTTTTTATAATCTTAATATCTGTTTGTATCATCTTATATCTGAGCTACTCTGCTATTATATATCCTCAATCCTTTCTTAAAAACAAATTATGTTAATCTGTATCTTATCTGTAATTTTAATCGTAATATTTTTCATCTTTGTATCTTTTCTGTAACTAAAAAAATACTGCCATAGAACACCTTTAAAAGGTGTTCTTATGACAGTACCTTT
>SAMEA3387515__coassemble_2462_pt1 | contig 14711 bp, 15 predicted proteins | sample SAMEA3387515__metabat2_high_PE_011 | metagenome-assembled genome bin SAMEA3387515 (sample SAMEA3387515) | Felis catus | biome: Faeces | place: United Kingdom | collected 2012 | reverse complement strand
AGACCTTTTTTTATTGCTTAATATATGGAAAAGAGTGAAGAAATATGTCATTTCCTTACACGCACGTCGAAGCCTGGAAAGAAGTTTGTCTATGACTTCAATCCCCGAGAGATATTAACCTATAAATTTTGATTTAACCACTCTAATTAAGAAAGAGATTTATAGTAGATTAGGCAAAAAAATAGCTGTTGCAAATTATTGCAACAGCTACATTTTTTATTCATTGATTGTTACTGAGTCTTCTCCATCAATTTCTGATAGTTTTACAGATATAAATTCATTTTTTGATGTCGGTACGTTTTTTCCTACGTAATCAGCTCTTATTGGTAGTTCTCTGTGTCCTCTGTCAACAAGTACAGCAAGCTGTATTGCTTTAGGTCTACCATTATCTATTATATAGTCTAACGCTGCTCTTACAGTTCTTCCTGTGTAAAGAACATCATCTATAAGTACAACAGTTTTTTTGTCTATGTCAAAAGAAGTATTGTCGTCGCTTAAGTTTCCTTCTACTCTTCTTTCGCTTATATCATCTCTATATCTACTTATATCTATATCGCCAACTGGTAGCAATTTACCTTCTATTTCTTCTATTTTTAGCTGAACTCTCTTAGCTAGAGGAATTCCTCTAGTCTTTACTCCAACAAGAACAAGGTCTTCTATCCCCTTATTTTTTTCTATTATTTCATGACTTATTCTAGTTATAGCCCTCGCCATAGCTTTTTCATCCATTAACTGAGCCTTTTCTATCATATCAAACTCTCCATTCCGAAAATATTTAATCAAATAATCTTACTTAAATATTAATTTCTTATATTATTTTCTTAATTTCTCCAACAACTTCTGGAAATAATCCGGTAGCTCTGAATCAAATTCTATGTATTCCTTTGTCTTAGGATGTATAAATCCTAATTTTTTAGCATGAAGTGCCTGACCATTTAATTTTATCTTTGAATTTTTAGGTCCGTACACTGGATCCCCTACAAGTGGATGATTAATAGACATCGCATGTACTCTTATCTGATGAGTTCTTCCCGTTTCAAGCCTAGCTCTGACGTGCGTATATCCATTAAATCTTTCAATCACCTCAAAATGAGTCACAGCTCTTTTTCCATTTGGAACGATAGCCATCTTTAATCTATCTTTAGGATTTCTCCCTATTGGTCTATCAACTGTAACATTATCTTCTTTAAATACACCGTGGCAGATAAATTCATACTCTCTCGTTATAGAGTGATCCTTTAGCTGCTCAGCAAGACAATTATGTGCATTGTTGTTTTTTGCAATCATAAGTATCCCAGAAGTGTCCTTATCAATTCTATGTACTATCCCAGGTCTTATAACACCATTTATAGAAGAAAGATTTCCTTTACAATGATATAAAATAGCATTAACCAAAGTCCCCTCGTAGTTTCCAGGCGCAGGATGAACTACCATCCCCTGAGGTTTATTTACTATTATAATATCATCATCCTCATATACAATTTCTATTGGTATATCCTGTGGTACAACCTCCAAAACCTTAGGCTTTGGAATTTCTATCACAATCTTATCTTCCTCTTTTACAAGATATTTAGCTTTTTCAATTTTTCCGTTTACAGTTACCTTTTTATCTTTTATTATCTTCTGAATATAGCTCCTCGACATATCGACGAACTGGTCCGCAAGATAAACATCTAGTCTATCCCCTTCCTCGTCTTCTTCTACTAAAAATTCTCTTATCTCCTCGCAGCTAACATCAGATAATTTTTCTTCATTTATATTATCTAACATCTTACCTCCTATTAAACACAGTTTCTAATTTACTCCTTCGAATCCGAATACTTCCATATATAGAAGCACAGCAATATTGTTCCACATACAACAAGAATATCGGCAAAATTAAAAACATACTGCCAAATTATTCTAAAATCAAAATAATCCACAACAAATCCCAGTCTAAGTCTGTCTATTAAATTACCTATCGCCCCAGAAACAATCATTATAATAGACGCTTTCCCAATTATGTTTATTTTTTCCTTATTCTTATGTAGCCAATAAAGTCCGATTACTGTAGCAAGTCCAGCTATTATCACAAATATAATCTGGTTATTCTGAAGCATTCCAAATGCTGCTCCTCTATTTTCTACATAAGTTAGATGAAACACACCATCTATAACAGGTATACTTCCTTTTTCTTTAAGTACATTTAAAACTCCGTACTTTATCGCCTGGTCAATACCTATCAAAATGGCAATTATTACCTCATATATCAAAAAACCACCCCTATTTTTAGTTATTATACTTTCATACATAGTTATACATATTTTATTATATCACAATAGCATATTACTTTATTATTTGTTTTTTATATTTGACATTGATTTTTTTATAACATTTTCTTGATAATTTCTTGACACTTTTATAATTAAATTGTATAATTTATTTATAGATTGAAAATAACAGATTAACCTAAATATAATATAAATTGTTAATCTTTGATTCTACTTTCCCCAAAAGTAGTAATAACCTTACCCTTTTGATGAGCTTCGATGGCTCATTTTTTTTACGCAAATTTACTTTCTACAAAAACTATGTACAAAAATAAGGACTTGATTCAGTTAAAAATTTTAATCGAAAACAAGTCCTCTTTTTACTATTAAAATATTAAATTCGTCAATCTATTAATATTTTCTTTCTAAGAAACCAACTTTTTTGTATACTTTTCTAAGAGTTTTTCTAGCTTTTGCTTCAGCTTTTTTAGCTCCTTCACAGTATATTTTTTCAAGATATTCTTTATCTTCTAATAGAGATAAGTATTTCTGTCTCATAGGTTCTAATACGCTTATTATAACTTCAGCAGTATCTGCTTTAAATTCTCCGTATCCTTTACCTTCGTACATTTTTACTATCTCATCTATTGATTTTCCTGATAATGCTGAGTATATATCAAGAAGATTTTTTATACCTGGCTGTTCTGGTGAATATCTTACCACACCTTCAGAGTCAGTCACGCATTTTTTAATTTTTCTTCTTATTGTATCTGGATCATCTTCAAGAAGTATAAATCCATTTACATTTTCATCAGATTTACTCATTTTTTTAGTAGGATCCTGTAAGCTCATTACTCTTGCTGCTTCTTTTGGATAATATCCTTCTGGTATTTTGAATGTATCTGAATATCTATTGTTAAATCTATTTGCTAAATCTCTAGCTAATTCAAGGTGCTGTTTCTGGTCATCACCAACAGGTACTAAATCTGTCTGGTAAAGAAGTATATCAGCTGCCATTAAAACAGGATATGTAAATAAACCTGCATTTAAGTTAGCTTCAGATTTCCGCGCTTTATCCTTGAACTGAGTCATTCTGTTTAACTCACCCATGTATGTCATTGTATTTAATACCCACATTAATTCAAGATGTTCTTTAACATGTGACTGTATAAATATAATATTTTTTTCTGGATCTAGTCCACAAGCTATATACTGAGCTAATAATTTTTTAGCATTTTCTCTAAGAACTTTTGGCTCCTGAGGAACTGTTATAGCGTGTAAATCTACAACACTAAAGAAACATTCGTATTCGTCCTGAAGTTTTGTCCAGTTTTTTATTGCTCCTAGGTAGTTACCTAATGTCATTTTTCCTGATGGCTGAGCACCACTAAATATTACCTTTTTTTCGCTCATCGTAATCCCTCTTTCTATTTTAGACTTATATATTTTCAAATTTTAAAATTATATTGTTTCAAGCATATCCATAACTATATTTGCTGAAGTAACGGCAGCTTTTTTAGAGAATTCTTCAAAAGTAACATCTGCACTTCCGTCAGCTTTATCAGACATAGCTCTTATTATAACGTATGGAGTTTTGTTTAAGTAGCAAACATGAGCCATTGCAGCTCCTTCCATTTCACAGCAGAATCCACCGAAGTCGTTTACTAATTCGTTTTTAGTTTCCATATCTGCAACGAATAAATCTCCAGTAGCTATTCTACCTTTCATAACATTATGCCCTTTATTTTCTTTAACTGCTGCATCAAAAGCTGCATTTATTAATCTTTCATCAGCTTTAAATTCTGAGCAATCCATTCTTGGTATAGTACCTTTTGGATCACCAAATGCTGATGCATCCATATCGTATTCTATTGCATCTGTTGAAATTACTATATCATTTACGTCTAATTCGTCATTTAATGCACCTGCAACACCTATATTAACAAGAGCTTCTGCACCAAATTCGCTTATTAATATCTGAGTACACATAGCAGAATTTACTTTCCCAACTCCACATTTAACAACTATTACGTCTTTTCCTCTTAACTTACCAACGTAGAACTCAAGTCCTGCTTTATCTACTTTTTCTTCTAATTCTATTTTTTCAAGAAGTAATGCTACTTCTTCTTCCATTGCACCTATTATTCCTATCTTGTTCATAATATCCTCCTAAAATTAATTTTTCCAATAAAAAAACGCCCTCGTGTTAAAAAACACTAGGACGATATTACCGCGGTACCACCTAAATTATACACTTATCGTGTATCTCTCAAACTGCGTAACGTGCAGTGACGGTTCGGCTACTATAATTCACCTATCTCCTCATGGACCCATTCACCGAATCTATTTATGCTGCAATCTCAGCTACTTGCAACTCTCTGTATCAAACTCAACTCGACTACTCTCTCCAGTCTTAGGATTTACAATTTAAAATTTTCTATATTTTTATCATACAAGCAATCTTTTTTTATGTCAAGAAAATAAATTTAAATTTTATCTAAATTTCCAAAGGAATTTTCTTCTTTCCATAGAATATATAAATAAACCAAAATTAATATAATTTGGTTAAAATCAAAATAAATTTTACCTATAAAAGGGGGACAAGATTATGATAGTAACTACAACACCATCAGTAGAGGGATACAAAATAGTTGAGTATAAAGGAATAACTTACGGAGAAGTTGTTTCAGGGGTTAACTTCTTCAAAGACTTTGCAGCTGGATTATCTAATATATTCGGTGGAAGATCAAATTCTTACGAAGACGAATTAAAAAATGCCAGAGAAAAAGCTCTTGAAGAATTAGAAGGAAGAGCAGCTGCAAAAGGTGCAAATGCAGTTGTTGGAGTTGACACAGACTATGAAGTACTAGGTGCTGACAATGGAATGCTAATGGTAACAGTATCTGGAACAGCAGTAGTAATAGAGAGAATATAAGAGAAAGGGCAAGAGTGTAACTGCTCCTTGCTCCAGGCTTCATCTTATATACTTACTTACAGGTTAAGCTAAAAACAAATTTAAACTTAATAAAATTTAATTATACAGAAAAAGGTTGTTACAAAATTTGTAGCAACCTTTTTTGTAAACTATTTACATTCTTCATAAGTTTTTCGTTGGAATAATTTATTGTATAAAAGAAGAGGGTTATAGCAAAAACTACGACAATCTACAGACGCCATGCAACATATAAATGTGTTACATATATGGGCATGGCGTCGAAGCCTGGAGTGTTTTTGCTATACCCTCTTCTTTGCTATATTATATTATTCCTTTCATTGCTAGTACTAGCATTACACATGTTACTATTACAAGTACTGCTACAGCCATTACACCTGGATGTACTATCATTTTTGGTGCATCTTTAGCTTCTGATTTTAGAACAGTTCTTCTAAGTGCAGATACTATTGGTTTATATATTAATAAGATTATAGCTGAATCTATTCCACCTTTTATTAAGTTGAACGGCATTATCGCTGGAACTAAAAGTTTTACAACTTCTGCTCTTGGAATTCCCATGTATATTGGTGTTACTAAGTAGTTCCATAAAACCATTACAACTGTAAGAAGTATTGTACCAGATACTAAACCTATTATTGAACCTCTTAAAGTTCTATCTTTTTTGTATATAAAAGCTGCAGTACAAGAAAACGCACAAATAGAAATTATATTCATTACAAGTCCTATTATTCCATCTTCACTTATAGTTAAAAATTCGATAAACGCTGTTACTACTGCTACCATCAATGACATGAACGGTCCCCAAATAAATCCACCTATTGTTATAATTACGTTCTTTGGATCATACTCTAAGAATAATACCATTGGTATTCTTATGAATAATACCGCTGCAAATGCCAGTGCACTAAGCATTGCCACCCTTGTCATTGTTTTTGTCTTGCTTTCCATCATCTTTCATCACTCCTAAAATTTAAAATAAAAAACACCTGATAGACTAAGTGTCTTTCAGGTGTTGTAACTCTCTATTATAAAAATATCTTTTGATTATTAGTATGTAAAATATATCCTAAATAGGATTTATTTTGCACAATAAAAAATCTAACTAATAGATAATTATTAACACATCTTCTCTCATCCAGACTATACTGTCGGTTTTGGAATTTCACCAAATCCTGAATTGAACTTCTGCCAATTCCTGCGCTTAAAGAAACGCTCGCGGACTATACCGCCGGTCGGGAATCTCACCCTGCCCTGAAGACATCTTAACTAATTCAGTTGTCTATTATTAAATTAACACAAATAAAAAATAAAATCAATACCATATTGACTTTATTGACTAACAAACATATAATCAAATTATAGTGATTTATACCCCTACTAGGTATATTAAGTATTAAAACTTGGAGGATAAATATATGAAAAAAATAATAAAAATAGATGGCATGGGATGCCAGCACTGTGTAAATAGAATAACTGAAGCACTTTCTGCTATAGATGGTGTAGAAGTATTAGAAGTTAGCTTAGAGGACAAATCTGCAACTGTTGACGTAGAAGAATCAATAACTGATGAAATTTTAATGGAAGCTATAGATGAAGAAGGATTTGAACCTATAGAATGTTTCTTAGCATAATAAATTTGATCACCAATTTAATAATCATAAATAAAAAAGAGCTTTTATCTCCATATAAGATTAAGCTCTTTTTTATGTTTTACACCATACAAATTTAATCCTTTATATATCCCTACTCAAACCAAGCAACCGCCCTAACTGGTGCACCATCGCTATTTTCTACTTTTAACGGACAACAACTAAAATTAAAAATTTTATCTCCACAAAGTTCAAGATTTTTTAGATTTTCAATATTTACAATATCCTTATCTTTAAACAACTTCTTATGTCTTGTAAGTTTTTCATCTGAAACAGGATCTATCCCTATCGTATCAAATCCAATTCCTTTATAATTTCCATTAAGCACATAATCTAAAACTTCATCGTTCACACATGGATAATCTCCAAAATATTTATCAGTTCCCCAATATTTATCCCAACCAGTGTTGAACAATAAAAAATCAACTTTCTCAGCTTTTTTACCGTATTTCAAAATACAGTCTAATGTAATATCCTCGCCTTCATTTAAATCTCTACAATCTATCACAAGTCCTTTTCCTATAAACTGGCTCGCAGGAAACTCGTCTAAAGTCGTTCTATCTGGATATATATGTGCTGGTGGATCCATGTGAGTCCCTACATGAGAATATATACTAATAGAAGTTTCCCTAAAACCATCTTTTTCATAATTACTTGTGTTAATTAACTTTGGCATTTCTGTACCTGGAAAAACTGTCATTTCTTCTTTTATTGTATAAGTTAAATCTATTGCTTTCATACTCTTCACCTCTTAATACTCTAGCTTGATTATCATTTTAATTATATCATATACAAAATTTTTAATTATATAATAAAAAGTAGGATGAACAAATTATCTCTCAAAGCTCATCACTTATTCGATAATCGCCATCCTACTTTTCTAAAACAACTTATTTAATTTTTACTTTCCTGCTTACTTTCTTCTTTCTTTAAATTTCTCTCATTCTTAAAAGTAAGCACTACCTTGAATAAATCTCCATCTGAGCTTACCTTCATCTTACCGTCCTGAAGCTCTGTGAAGCTCTTAGCTATTGCAAGCCCAAGTCCACTTCCCTCAGTATTTCTCGATTTATCCCCTCTAACAAATCTTTCTGTTAGATTTTCAACATCGCAGTTTAATTCCTCTGCTGAAATATTCTTAAACTCTATCTCTGTATTTTCTGCATCTCTCTTAACATTTATATACACTCTAGTATATGGCATTGAGTATTTTGATATATTAGATATTAGATTTGAGAATATACGGAAAGTTCTCATACTATCTAATTCTAGTATTACCTTTTCTTCTGGGAAATTGCCCCTAACCTCTAAGTGAGCTGCATTTAATTTATCCTCAAGCTCTACTAAAGTCTGTTTTATTAAAGATACAACGTCAACCTTCATAGGATTCATTGTAACATTTCCGCTTGTAGCCTTGCTCACTTCAAATAAGTCTTCGATAAGAAATTTTAATCTGTTCGACTTTTTTTCTATTGTATCAAGATATTTCTGTCTTTCTTCTTCTGTTATTCCCTCTTTTTTAAGAAGGTCAACATAAGTGATTATTGAAGTAAGTGGAGTTTTTAAATCGTGTGAAACATTAGTTATAAGCTCAGTTTTCATCTTCTGGCTCTTAACTTCTTCACTAACTGCTGCACTGAAACCTTTTTCGATATTTTCTAGGTTTTCTTTTATTGGATTGAATACTCCTAAATCTTCTTTTGGAACTGATCCAAAATCGCCATTTGCTATATCTTTAGTTATTGTTTCTAGTTTATTGTAGTCTTCTAATACTTTGCCAAATTTTTTCTTTATTAAAATGTAAAGTATTACAGAGTATATAGCTCCTGTGATTATACCAAATCCCCAAATTGCAGAACAGATTGCTATTGCTAGGAAGTTTACTCCTAATGCTGCCAATATGAATTTTTCATATCCGTCTTTTAAATCTAAGTTGTTCATCCAATTAAAGAATATTTTAACTTTTGAAATCATCCATTTTACTACTCTTACTGCTATACAAGAGTTGAATATTACTCTTCTATCTCCTTTAGCAATCATATCTCTTAGATATATACCGCCCATTAAGAATAGTGCAAATAATATCATCCAGTATCCAATATTTCCTATTACTACTCCCCACGAAGCTGTTGTCGCTGATATAGGAAGCATCTGCATAAGTAGATTTTCTAATGAATCTGATGTGCTAATATCTATAAGCTGTAATGGGTTTATAGCTACAAATGCTGAAGCTATTAAAGATACAAGTATCACTATTACTTCTATAGGCACTTTTATCACGCTACCCATTGCAAATACATCATTTCTTATTGAATTTGGTAGTAGGAATCCTACTAAAGCGTATACACACATTATTAAAACAGCTACCATAGTCATCTGTCCTAATGTATGCATCTTATCTCCTGATAGAAGATGGTAAATTCCATTGTAGTTATTTATACTTGAATTATATGGAGCATTAACTATTTGAGTTGCTCCTTCTTTTGTTAATCCTATTGTAAATGTTGCATTTTTTATAGGAGGCAATTTATATTTTAAAGATCCATCTGTATATTTTTTATATAAATTTGCACTTCTTACATTCCAGCTTTGTACTGTGTTGTCCATAACAGTCTGGCATTTATCTGCATCTATCCCATGAAGTGCTTTAAAGCTATAATTTCCATCTTTATCAAAGTCTAAAACCATGTAGAATAAATATTTTCTATTTATTTCATCCATTCTTTCTTTAACCTGATACTCTTCCATTCCTGAACCTAGTTGAGCTAAAGATTTATTTTTGATAAATTCTAAGTCGTTTTTTTCGTTTCCGATTGTCTTTTTATTTTCTTTATTGAATACGTTGTACTTTACAGGTTTGTTAGCTGCATTTAGAGCTATTTCAGCGTAATCCATATCATTTTCGAACGCTTCATTAAAATCCTCTTTAATAGCTTCTTTATTCAGTATTACATCTCCATTTTCATTTATTGCATCTGTCAATTCTTCTGGAGTACCTAAATCTATATCTGCATTTTCAAGAGCATTTTTTATTGCATCTTCTGTTAAGAAGACATCTGAAGGGTTTGCTTTATTCTCAGTTGCATTCTTCAAATCCCAATACATTGGATAAATCTGACCTAAGAAGTAGTCTGCTCCTGTTTCACTATTTAAAACCTGTTCTTCTACTGTAAATTTATCCGATATATTTCTATACGTCGTCAACATTCCCAATGAGGAAATTAACAACACTATAAGTACTACTATATTGGCTAATATTTTCTTTGATTTATCATCTCTAGATTTTTTCAATTTTGTATCCAACTCCCCACACCACCTTTAAGTATCTTGGATTTTTCGGATCCAATTCTATTTTTTCTCTTATATTTCTTACATGTACCATTACGGTATCTGTGTTTATCGCAGCCTCATTCCAAACTCTTTCATAAATTTCTTCCGCTGGAAATACTCTGCCAGGATTTTTTATAAGCAATCCTAAAATCTTAAATTCTATTGGAGTCAGTCTTACTGGATTTCCGTCAACAGAAACCTCTTTTGTATCGTCGTTTAATTCAAGCCCTCCTATTGTATATATGTTCTCATTCACAGCTTCAATTTCTGCTTTACTCGCCTTTTGAATGTTCATATATTTTGTGTATCTTCTTAGCTGAGAATTTACTCTAGCTAAAAGTTCAAGAGGTTTGAAAGGTTTTGTAACGTAATCATCTGCTCCTATGTTTAGTCCCATTATCTTATCTACTTCTTCAGATTTTGCTGAAAGCATTATTATAGGGAAATTGTGATTTTCTCTAGCTTTCATAGTGAATGTTATTCCGTCCATTACTGGCATCATTATATCCACTATTGCTAAATGTATTTCTTCATTTTCTAAAACCTTAAGACCTTCCATTCCGTTGAAAGCCTTAAAAACATTGTATCCCTGATTTAATAAATATATTTCAACTGCTTCTGCTATTTCTTTTTCATCTTCAACTACTAATATGTTATATGCGTTCATAATATTTCTCCTTTGTCGTATAATTTCTACCCTTTAATTATACAACAGTATGCAGTTATTAGATGAAATTTTATTATTACTATAATTTTTATTAATATAAATAGATAATGGCTTTTTTAATTTTTTCTTTTCAGTCCTTTCCATCTCCCAAACTTCCTTTCTCTCTTTTGTTAATTATATTGTATTGAATAATTTTAAAGATAGACTTTGTATAATTTTAAAGAATTTCTTAAGAGTTTCTATATATTGAATTTAGTTTTGTCGGTGATATAATTAAAAGTATAACTACAGAAAAAAAAGGGGGCGTTTTTATGTTTTGCGATTACCATACTCATACAGTATTTAGCGACGATTCAAATTATCCAATGGAGGAATGTGTAAAAGACGCAATTTCTCTTGGAATTAAAGAAATTTGTTTCACAGACCATGTAGATTACGGTGTTAAATACGATTTAAAAGATTTAAAACCAGAAGAAGTTGAGGGGAAGGTTTTAAATGTCGATTTTGAAAAATATTTTCCAGAGATAGAAAGAGTTAAAGAGCTTTATAAAGACAAGATATCTATAAAAACTGGGCTTGAATTTGGTGTTCAAAAGCACACGATTCCACAATATGAGGAGTTATTAAAAAAATATCCTTTTGATTTTATCATAATGTCTGTTCACGAAATAGACAATAAAGAACTTTGGGATCATAGTTTCCAGAACGGAAAAACTGAGGCGGAATATTATAGACTATACTTTGAAAATATATACTATCTTGTTCAGAATTTCCATAACTACTCTGTTTTAGGTCATTTAGATTTATTAAAAAGATACGACGAAAAAGATGGATACAACCCATTTGTAGAGAATAAAGAGATTATAACTAAGATTTTAAAATACGTTATAGCTGATGGAAAAGGTATAGAATTGAATACTTCTACTAAAAAATATCACTTAGACGACTTAATGCCATCAAAAGATATACTAAAACTATACTTAGAACTAGGTGGAGAAATCTTGACTATCGGCAGCGATTCTCACTGCAAAAAAGACCTAACAAACTCACACATAGAAGAATTAAAACAAGAACTTAGAGATATAGGTTTTAAGAAATTCTGTACATTTGAAAAAATGAAACCTATATTCCACGAATTATAGAATTGTTAAAAAAGATGGCATTAACCATCTTTTTCTTTTTGTAATTATATCTTATAATATACAAGTACACTTTTACCAGAGTTGTACATTATACTATAATAATTAAACTAAAAAAGGAGATTTATTATGTTTTGTGATTACCACACCCACACTGTATTTAGCAGTGATTCAATGTATCCAATGGAAGATTGTATAAAGGATGCTATTTCACTAGGTATTGAGGAAATTTGTTTTACAGATCACGTCGACTACGGGATAAAAGACGATTGGGATGACCTTAGAAATAATAAAGCCACTAAAAAATACTTCAATGTAGATTATGATAAGTATTTTTCTGATTTAGAAACACTTAGAGAAAAGTATAAAAATCAGATAACTATAAAAAATGGATTAGAATTTGGGATACAGAAATACAATATTGAAAAATACAACAAATTATTTGAAAAATATCCACTTGATTTTATAATTCTTTCAGTGCATCAGATTGATGACAAAGAATTTTGGAACCACAGTTATCAAGATGGAAAAACAGAAAAAGAATACTACGAAGATTATTTTAATGAAATATATTATCTAGTTCAAAACTACAGCAACTACTGTGTTCTTGGGCATTTGGATATGATGAAAAGATACGACGAAAAAGACGGTTACAATCCTTTTGTAGAAAATAAAGAGATTATAACTAAAATCTTAAAGCGTGTAATAGCTGACGGAAAAGGCATAGAGCTAAATACTTCTTCTATAAAATACAAACTAGATGACTTAATGCCATCAAGAGATATTTTGAAACTATACTTAGAACTAGGTGGAGAAGTCTTAACAATAGGCAGCGACTCTCACTGCAAAAGAGACCTAAAAAACTCACACATAGAAGAACTAAAACAAGAACTAAGAGACATCGGCTTTACAAAATTCTGCACATTTGAAAAAATGAAACCCACATTCCACGAATTATAGACTTTTCTAGCCTAACTTCAAATGCAAAAAATAGCTGACTTCTCTGATATTACAAACATCAGATGTATTTAACTAAAATAAATGGCGATAATTTTCTATAAAAAACTCCTTTTGCTTGACATTATTACTGAAATGAACTCGACAATGCGACTTGATTGCCTGGAGAGGAATTCAGTAATGATGGCTAGCTTTTAAAGGAGTTTTTTTAGAAATTATCGCCATTATTACTTAGTTAAACATATCTAGTCTTAATAACTCAGAGAAATCAGCTATTTTTGCATCATACTTCTCTACTGTATCAAATCCATATTCAGCATATACAAATGGTATTCCAACAAATTCCGCACTTCTCGCATCACCTTTTGTATCACCAACATAAACAGGATTTTTTAAATTATTTCTTTCTATAACTAATTTATTATTTTCACCCTTCTGAAGTCCTGTATTCTCAGCATTTTCAGTGTCCTCAAAGTATTCTTCAAGTCCATTTATTCTTAAAAATGCTTCAATATACCCCTTCTGACAGTTACTTACTATAAATAATCTATAATCTTTTGCAAGTTCTTTTATAGTTTCCTTTACATTAGGGAATATTTTCCCACCATTTTTTTCATCTATTTTCTGAGTTTCAACACTTGCACACTCATCCATCATTTTTATTCTAATTTCTTCAGGTATATGCCCTAACATCTGCTCCATCGCTTCATTGTAAGGTAATCCCATATAACTTGCTACCTTTTCACCAGTTAAACTAGCTTCAAATCCATACTTTACAAAAACTTCATTCCATATTTCTGCGACATCATCTCTTGTGTCCCACATTGTTCCGTCTAAGTCAAAAATTATAGAGTCTGGTCTGTTCATAATTTCCCTCACTTTTTTAATATTAATTTAGATTTTCAAAATCTACTCTAATTATTATATCATTTTTTTATATTCTTTAATACATTTGTATACCATATAATACATAACGCCCAATATTTCAATATTTTCCCAATTTATTTTTTGTATACTCAATCATACCTTAAGTAATATTTATTTGTATAAAAGTAAAATATATTTGACTTTTTGTATTATATATATTATATTAAAATCAAATATAGGATAGAAACGAGGTGAGCAAATGCCTAAGAATTTAAAAATAAAATCAGCTAGAGCTGCATTAGATATGACACAAAAGGACTTAGCAGAAAAAGTCGGTGTAACTAGACAAACAATAAGTGCAATAGAAAAAGGAGATTACAACCCTACCATAAATTTATGCATACAAATTTGCAAAGTGCTCGGAAAAACATTGGACGAATTATTCTGGGATAACGAATAAATTTTGGGTATGATAAATAAAATTTTCGGATTAAAAATTATTTTAAAATCTATACAAGGATAAATAAACACAATATGATTGGAGGAAACTTTTATGAGAAATATATTTAAACGAAACTATTTAGATGAAATGCAAGAGCAAAAACTATTAAAAATAGAAAGTCATGGTGTTTGGATTGCATTCTCATTACTTGTAATATCTATGCTTGTACAAATAGCATACGCAAACTACACTAAAACAGAAGCTCATGTGGCAGGGGAAATGATAACATTTTTCATTTTAGACATATACATACTATTTAGCTGCATAAAAAATGGAATATGGGCAAGATCAATAAAAGCATCTAACAAAACAAACGCAATAGGAGCACTAATAGCAGGTGTAATAGTTGGATTATTAAACGCATTCACATTCCCACACGAAACTGAACAAGCAAT
>SAMEA3387515__coassemble_2426_pt1 | contig 15388 bp, 10 predicted proteins | sample SAMEA3387515__metabat2_high_PE_011 | metagenome-assembled genome bin SAMEA3387515 (sample SAMEA3387515) | Felis catus | biome: Faeces | place: United Kingdom | collected 2012 | reverse complement strand
TAAAACACCCTTCGAGATATTTTATGATAAACTGTTGCACTTAGCTTGACAATTCGCCAGACAAAAAAGAAAAGGGTATGGAAATAGTAAAAATTCCTTCAAAGCATCATCATTATCACTATAAATATATTGGCGAGAATAGATACGAAACTAGTTCAAAAATTTTAGAAAAGCATGGAAGAAATGATACATTAATTCTTATAAATGCATCTGAAAATATGTCTGATGGTTTATCAGCTGCAGCACTTTCGGGGAAATTAAAGGCTGATATAGTTCCGATAAATCCAGATAATATTGATAATACTATTGAAAAAACTATAAAAAAAGCTAAAAATATAATTTTAATAGGTGGAGATAGCGCCATACCAAAAGATTTTGAAAAGAGACTTTCAGGAAAAAAAATTACAAGAATTGGTGGAAGAGATAGAGTAGAAACTTCAAACGAAATTGCTAAGTATATTGGAAATTATAAGAAAGCATACATAGTAAATGGATATACTGGGCAAGCTGATGCAATGAGTATTGCTCCTGTTTCAGCTAGAGATGTAAGTCCTATAATTTTAACTAAACCCAACAGTGAAAATATTGATAGTGTAAAAAATGTAGAATACAGCATAATAGGCGGAAAAGACGTTGTTTCAAACAGCATACAAGAGAGTACAAATTCAGATCGTATAGGTGGTAAAAACAGATACGAAACCAATAGAATGGTTTTAGATAAGTTTTACAAAGACAGAAAGTCTATATCATTCTGTAATGGTGAAACACTTGTAGATGCACTTTCAGGATCATATTTTGCAAAAGATGAAGGAATTGTTCTTGTCAACAGAACAGAAAATTTGAATCTTTTAGAGAATATAAATACAACTCAGCTAGGTGGACTTCCTATGGATATAAGATTTGTTGTAGCAAGTTCTTCTGGGGTAACAATAAGTGAAGTTAATACATCTAAAGATAATAAAACACCTACAAAGAAAGAAGACACTAAACCGAATAAAAAAGACGATAAAGACAAGAATATAGAAAAAAATGAACAGAGGGAAGAAGAGAAAAAAGAAAATCCTGATAAAAATAAAGTTCAAAATATAAGTAATACTTTAATGATTGGTGAAGACTTCAACTCTGAATTAAGAATGTTAAAGGGATTCCCAAAAGCTGATAGAATTGTATTTAATAAAGGAATACCAAAGGATATAAGTAAAATAAATCACGTTAAATTAGACGAAAATAACAGTGGTGAAGTTGTTGCATATATAAAAGACAACACAGTATATATATCATCAAACAAAACAATATACGCAAATCCAGAAAGTGATTACTTTATGAATAATTTTGAAAATATAAAAGAAGTAGATATAAGTAATCTGGATACTTCAAAAGTTGTGAATATGAAATATGCTTTTAATGGATGTAGTAGTTTAAAAAAGATAAATACAGATAAATTAGATACATCAAATGTAGAAAATATGAGCAGTATATTTGCAAACTGTACTAGTTTAGAAAGTGTTGATTTGAGTAAGCTTAATACTAAAAATGTAACTGACATGAGTGATATGTTCTTTAAATGCTCAAATTTAAAAAGTATAGACTTAAGTAATTTTGATACATCAAATGTAGAAAATATGAGTTATATGTTTGGAGACTGTAATGGATTGACTGAAATAAATTTAAATGATTTAAATACTAGAAAAGTAACAAGTATGATGGCTATGTTTACAAACTGTAAAAATTTAAAAGAGATAGATTTAATTGATTTGGATACAGATAGTGTAATAAATACAAGTTATATGTTCTCAGGCTGCCTAAATCTAAGTAAATTAGATTTAAGTAATTTTAATACATCAAATGTAACTGATATGTCTTGTATGTTTGCATCATGTGAAAGTTTAAGGGATGTAAATCTAGAAAATTTAGAAACAAAAAATGTTAAAAATATGAAATTAATGTTTTATGCATGTAGAAGCTTAAATGCTACTTTAAATATAGAAGGTCCTGTGGAAGATTATGGTAATATGCTTTCTCACTGTGCAATAGATGATGGATCTAAGTTAGTTTTAAATTATACAAAGAATTCAAAAGAAACAGTAGAAAAAATGCTTGAAACAAAATCAGATTCAGCTAATGTTTTCTTAGGAAATTTAATAAAAGATTCAGAAAATCAACAAACTGAAAAAACTCCAGAGAATAATAAAGTAGTAGAATAAAGTTAAAATAAAGTAAACCCCTTAAGAATTTTATCCTAAGGGGTTTATTATTTTGCCCAGTTAGTGCGAATAGGCATTATATAGCATATTTTGGGGGATATATGATATATATTATTTTGTATATTTTAAGTTATTTGTGGCAACCACAACTACAGCAAGAGCCATTTGAATCTGAGTCTGCTGCACCTTTGCAAAAGGAGCAAGTTTTTGCAGATGGACAACCTATACATTTTGCACCGCTCTTTTTAGCTTTAACTATATAAAATGTTGCACCTCCTATAATAGCTAGAAGTATTAAAATTACTACTATGTTAGTCATAAATACCTCCTCCTTTCAAAATTTAAACTAAATTCTAGATAATTTAAAGTTAATATATCTTATAAATTAAGCTACTGATTTATTTCCTAAAGAGTATTCTTCGTCGAATCTCTTATTTTCTTTAACGATAAGTCTTATTATAAATGCAGCTATTGCAAGTACTACTACAAGTCCTGGTAAGAATCCTTGTCCAACTGAACCAGTAGTGATAAGTGTTCCTATCTGATAAACAAGGAATGCAACTGTATATCCAGCTCCGAACTGAAGTCCTATTCCTCCAAGTAACCATTTTTTATCTTTTATTTCTGAGTTCATTGCACCTATTGCAGCAAAGCAAGGTGGTGTATAAAGGTTGAACATTAGATATGCTAGAGCTGCAACTGAAGTAAGTCCCATAGTTGTTGCAACTGTATTAGCTCCACCTGTTAAAACAAGATCATCTACGTTTATGAAGTTAGTTAATCCGTAAACTACAGCTATTGTACCTACGACATTTTCTTTAGCTATAAATCCTGTTATAGCTGCAGCTGCTAACTGCCAAGCACCAAATCCTAGAGGTATTAATAATACTGCAAATGGAGAAGCTATTGAAGCTAATATTGAAGTATGTTCCATGCCTTCTGGAACTAACTGTAACTGCCAGTTGAATGACTGCATTATCTGAACTGCAGCATTACAAACAAGTATTATTGTACCAGCTTTTATTATGTAAGCTTTTGCTCTTGAGAACATAGATATTACAGCTCTTTTTAAGCTAGGTATTTTATATTCTGGTAATTCCATTATAAAGAATGATTTTCTGTATTTATGTCCAGTTATTTTTAATATAAGTAGAGAACTAAGTACTATTAAAAGTATTCCTACAAAGTACATTAATGTACCTACCCAAGAAGCATCACTGAAGAATGCACCTGCAAATAAAGCTATTACAGGAAGTTTTGCACCACATGGCATAAATGGTGTAAGCATTGCAGTAGTTCTTCTTTCTCTTTCATTTTTTATTGTACGACAAGCCATAACACCAGGTATTGCACAACCAGTACCTATAACCATTGGTATTATAGATTTTCCTGAAAGACCAACTCTTTTAAATATTGGATCCATAACAACGCTGACACGAGCCATATATCCACAATCTTCAAGAAGTGCTATTAAGAAATACATAACCATTACTAGTGGTAAGAATCCCACAACGGCTCCAACACCACCTATGATACCGTCTACAAGAAGTGACTGTAGGAACGGAGATGCTCCAGATACCATTTCAGCTACATATCCCTGGAATGTTTCTATCCAACCAACAAGTATATCTGCTAGGAAAGGTCCAAGTTTTGACTGAGATATATCAAATACTAGCCACATAACAACGGCAAATATTGGTATACCAAGCCATTTATTAGCTAAAACTGCATCTATTTTATCCTGAGTATTTCTAGTTTTTGTTAATACCTTACGAGTTTCAACCTGACTAACTATTTTATTTACAAATTCAAATCTTTTTCTATCGGCTTTTTCAACTTCATTTTTATCGTGAAGGTTTATTTCTCCCTGATGATAAGGTGCAACCTGTTTTTTACCTTTTGCTTCAATAGCTTTTGCAGCCACTTCTGCTATTCCTCTTTCATTAGTTGAAACAGTAGCGACTACTGGGCAACCAAGGGCTTCAGATAATTTTGCTACGTCTATTTTAGTTTCTTTTTTATCTGTTATATCACTTTTGTTTAAAGCTACTACAACTGGTATTCCAAGTTCAAGAAGCTGAGTAGTGAAGAATAAACTACGACTAAGATTAGTTGCATCAACTATATTTATGATTGCGTCTGGTTTTTCATGTTTTACATATCCACTTGTGATACTTTCTTCTGATGTGAAAGGAGACATTGAATATGCTCCTGGTAAGTCAACTGCGACAACCTCTTCAATTGCTGTAGCACAGTAGTTCTTTTTAAGAGAGCTTTCTCTTTTATCTACCGTAACCCCAGCCCAGTTTCCAACGTGCTCGTTGCTTCCTGTTAATAAATTGTACATAGTGGTTTTACCACTATTTGGATTTCCTGCTAAAGCTATCCTCATCTTATAATTCCTCCTTCTTTTACTGCGATTAAAATCAATCCCATTAAAAATATATTTTATGATTTCATTACTGCCTAAATAGTTATATTAAAAGTATCTTTGATTAAATCAGAAATAATTTCAATTATATTAAAATTGCCTTTGCCAGATTTGTATCTATATTGTAACGACCATCTTTTACAGAAACTACATAGCTTTTCCCAAACTTAGAAACTACAGTTATACTTTCTCCACTATAGCATCCAAGAGAGAATAAGAATGCATTAAGTTCCTCATCGTCTGTCTGTATATCTTTTATTGTATATTCTTGCTCTAACTGAGCTTTTGTTAAGTCCATAATTGTTTCCTCCTCAGTAAAAATTCTACAATAACAAAATAACAGTAATGAGAATCAATGTCAATAGAAATAAGAAAAAAGAAATCATTTGAAAATGATAAAATTTATCAAATAGTAAAAAAGCTGTTTACATGATAAAAATGTAGGAAAAATAGAAAACTTGACTATTTTTTGCAAAAGATAATATAATAAAAGGATGAATTTTCAACAAGAGGTGATATTTAAGATATGAAAGAACATATAAAGCATGTATTGAAGTTGGCATTTAGTATTCATGGAGATACAGCTTCATACGACGAGATACATGAGAGAATAGTAAGCGGTGGAAAAGTTAGAGGTACTAATCTTTGTATAATGATATTTGCGATATTTATAGCGTCAATCGGTCTTAATATGAACTCGACAGCGGTTATAATAGGAGCAATGCTTATATCTCCACTTATGGGTACAATAATGGCTATAGGATACGGAATTGCGACAGGAGATATAGATGAAACAGAGGATTCTATAATAGGACTTATATTTCAGGTTATTGTCTGCCTTATAACTTCTGCAATATACTTTACAATTAGTCCAATAACAACAGCATCACCAGAGTTATTAGCTAGAACTACACCTACAATATGGGATGTTTTAATAGCTGTTTTTGGTGGATTTGCTGGGATAATAGGATTTACAAGAAAAGAAAAATCAAATGTAATACCAGGTGTTGCAATAGCTACAGCACTTATGCCACCACTTTGTACTGCGGGATATGGGATTGCTATAAAATCGTTTAAATATTTTGCTGGTGCGCTTTATCTATTTATAATAAATACTTATTTTATTTGTTTAGCTACAATAATAGGACTTTTAATTATGAAAGTTCCACAGAAGACAGAAAGAAATGATGAGCGGAAAAAGAAATTTAGAGCAGTCCTTATAAGAAACACTGCTATAATAATAATTCCTAGTTTGATTTTTGCCATGAAGATGGTTGAAAAAGAAAAGGAAGATACAACTGAGCCAATAGGAATAAGTGGAATTTCTTTGGATGTTGGAAAATTAAGTGAACAGTTAAGTGTAATATATCCCGAGGTTTCAGATATTAGTGCTGGGTATTTAAAGGAATGGGATTCTAAGGAAGAAAAGCAGCATGAAAATATGAATATAATTGTATATCTTAGCAAGGATATTTCAACAGAGAAAAAGGATAAAATAAAAGAATTTATAGATGTAGAAACAAAATTTGATAAGATTCAATTCATTGTGCGAGGAGAATAAATATAAAAAGAGCTAGTATAACGGTAAAAGTTGTACGTAGCTCTTTTTTGTTTTTAGTATTTAATTTTATACGAAAAGTAAAAGACTAACCGCCATAAGCATCATTCCAGAAATTAATCCGTAGATTGAAAGGTGGTGTTCACCGTATTCTCTAGCTGCTGGAAGTAGTTCATCAAATGATATAAATACCATTATTCCTGCAACTGATGCAAAGATTATTCCAAATACTGTGTCGTTCATAAAAGGCATTAGGATTAACCAACCAACTAAAGCACCTATAGGCTCAGCAAGTCCTGATATAAAAGAATATAGGAATGCTTTTTTCTTTGAGCCTGTTGCGTGGTAGATTGGAATAGAAACAGAAATACCTTCTGGAATATTATGTATAGCTATTGCAAAAACTATTGGTAGAGCTAAAGCAGGATCTTCTAGCGCTGATACAAATGTCGCTAATCCCTCAGGAAAGTTGTGTAGAGCAATAGCTAATGCTGTAAATAAACCAGTACGTAAAAGTTTTGAATTATTATTCGATTTATTCTCTAAATCCTCAACTAATTTTAATTCGTGTGGATTTTCTTCAGAGGGAATTAATTTATCTATTATAGCTATTACAAACATTCCAGCAAAGAATGCAATAACAGTTATAATAGACCCCATTCTTTCACCTAATACAGAGGCAATAGATTCTTGAGCCTCGGGAAAAATTTCTATCATAGATACATAAACCATTACACCTGCTGAAAAACCTAAACTTACAGAAAGAAATTTTTTATTTGTGCTTTTTGTAAGAAAAGCTATCATACTTCCTATAGAAGTGCTGAGTCCAGCAATTAGTGTAAATCCAAAAGCAATCAATACATTGTTCATAATTAACCTCCTAGAATACAAATATTATTTGATAAGTGATAGTGAATATTAATTATAAAATAATATGAGCAACTTTTTTTGTCAAGATATGAAGATAAAATGAAAAGTTTTTACCGATTAATCAAAAAATTATATAGTTAAAAATGAATAATAAATCGTCAATTGCTTATAGAAGATTGGAGTAGGATATTCTTTTTTTGATTGAACTAAAAAACTTTTTTGAATGAAAAAAATAAAATTTAATAAAAAAACAATGAAACAACTGAAAACACTTGTATGAAGTTGTAGGTTGCTAGATGTGTATGATTTGAGGATAATTTATAAATAAAAATTAGAAAAAATTTATAAATTTGCAGATAATTATAGAAATCGGAAAATTTTATGACGATTAATATATTTTTTATATTGATAATAGATAAACAATAATAAACTTCTATCTTAGAAATGTTAAATTATATAGACAAGTATATTGGATAAATGATAGCATTTAAATTATCAGGGAGAAAACATAATATTACAAAAGTTTTTATAAAAGGCATTTTAATTTAGATAATAATGAATACGGAAAATCGGACAGAATGAAAACGATATTTTATGTTAACTTCTTGACATCATAAATTTAGGGATTTGTGAGTGGAAAAATAGGGTGATTTTATAATATTTATATGGAATAGTTGGGACTTGAATGTGGGAGATTTGAGTCCCAATTAAGCGGATGGCATAAAATCACGAAGAAATATTCTTTTGTCGATAATCACTGAGGTGATTGGAAATATATAATATTAATGGAGGATTTTTATGTCAACAGAAAAACAGAAACATCCAAAGGGGCTGTGGCTTGCTAATATAGCAACAGGTGTACAGTGCCACTGTGGATACGCGTTTTCATCTATTTTCATACTTTTCATGACTGCAGATGTTGCGCAGAACGGTCTAGGTCTTAGTGTAGCTAAGGCATCATCAATAATAGGTCTTTATACAGCAATAAACTACATGGGATCAATATTTGGAGGATGGATAACAGATAACTTCTTAGGAATCCAGAAATCATTAATTCTAGGAACATTCTTAAATGGTCTTGCATTCTTCGTTATGTTCTTTGCCCCACCAACAGTAGCTGGTATATGGGCAGGACTTATAGTTCTTATAGTAGCTGGTATGTTCTTTAAAGGACAGATAGGTGCACTTGTTGGTTCTCTTTATGGACCTACTGAGTTCACAAGAAAAGATGCGGCTTTCGCATTATACTACATGGCTATAAATATAGGGGCATTCTTTGGTCCTATAATATCAGGTCTTATAGCAGATCAGTGGTTCGCTGAAATAGCAGCTACAGGTGAAATAGTTTCATTCGGATATAAATATGTATTCTTAATGAATGGAATATTAATGGTAGCTGTATCTATATTCATATATATGACTGCTCCTAAATTATTAGGAGATATAGGTAAATACCCAGTTAATGGTAAAAGAGGAGCTCAGGCAGCAAAAGAATCTGGTCAAAAAGAAGTTGCTGAACATCAGCCTTTAACTCAGACTGAAAAGAAAAGAATATTATCTATGGTAATATTATTCGTATTCGTTGTATTATTCTGGTCAGCTTGGTTCCAGACTCAGACTTCATTCTCTATACTAATGAATGACTTAGTTCAGAGAGATTTCGGAAGCTTCACAATACCAGTTCCTTGGCTAGTTGCTTACAACTCTATTCTTTGTGTTATATTTGCTCCTTTAATGGCTAAATTCTGGTTAAAATTAGGTCAGAGTAAAAGAGGAGACTTATCTATACCAACAAAAATGGCTTTAGGTATGTTATTTACAGCTGCAGCATTCGTAATACTTATAATAGGTATAAATAGTATTGGTGGTGTAGTAGATGGATCTAGAAAAATGAGCTTAATGTTCGTATTAGTTGCTTACTTAGCATTAACAATAGGAGAACTTTGTATATCTCCAATAGGATTAGCGATGTTCAACAAACTAGCTCCAGTAAGATATGGTTCATTAGCAATGGGTGCTTGGTATTTAAGTAACTGTTTTGCAAACTTAATATCTGGTAAATTAGGTGGACTTACTTCAACTATGGGATATGTTCAGATATTTGGTTCTATATCAGCAGTTCTTATAGTATTTGCATTAATGCTATTAGTAATGAGAAAAGGTATAGTTAAATTAATGGCTCTTGATGAATTTGAAGAAGCTTAAGATTTAAATATTTTAAATATAAAATAACAGAAAAGAAAACATATATAATAAAATATACTACACTTAGCGAGTATATATAATTTAAGCAAGATAAAAGGTGTAGCATTATTGTTACACCTTTATTTATAATATATCTTGAAAATAAATAATATAGAGGAAAGAAGGAGATTTAAAAATGGCAAAAAATCTTTGGACAAAATACAATGCTTGCCAGCTAGAAGAATTAGAAGCAGTAAACGAAAAGTACAAAAAATGCTTAGATGAAGGTAAAACAGAAAGAGAATGTGTTACTTTATCAGTAAGAATGGCAGAAGAAGCAGGATACAGAAACATCAAAGATGTAATAGCTGAAGGTAAAGAATTAAAAGCAGGGGATAAAGTTTACGCTGCTTGTATGAAAAAATCACTAGCATTATTCCAGATAGGTAAAGAACCTATATCTCATGGTATGAATATACTAGGAGCACATATAGATTCTCCACGTATAGATGTAAAACGGAATCCTTTATATGAAACTGATGGATTAGGATACCTAGATACTCACTACTATGGTGGTATAAAAAAATATCAGTGGGTAACAACTCCATTATCACTTCATGGTGTAGTAGCAAAAAAAGACGGATCAGTAGTTAACGTTAATATAGGTGAAGACCCAACAGATCCAGTATTCGTAATAACTGATTTATTAGTTCACTTAGGTGCAGCTCAGTTAGAAAAGAAAGCATCTGTAGTTATAGAAGGAGAAAACTTAGACCTTCTAATAGCTAGTAGACCATTAGCTGAAACTGAATTAAAAGAAGATGAAAAAGATGCAGTAAAAGCTAACGTATTAAAAATATTATGCGAAAAATACGGAATGGAAGAAGAAGATTTCCAGTCTGCAGAATTAGAAATAGTTCCAGCAGGAAAAGCTAGAGATTGCGGACTAGATAGAAGTATGATACTTGCATACGGACACGATGATAGAATATGCTCATTCCCATCATTATTCGCTATGTTAGAAGTTGAAAATCCAGAAAGAACTTCTTGCTGCCTACTTGTAGATAAAGAAGAAATAGGAAGTATGGGTGCTACAGGAATGCAGTCAAGATACTTCGAAAATATGGTAGCAGAACTTGTTGCATTAACTGAAGGAGATTCAAATGTAAAAGTAAGAAGAGCTCTTCAGAACTCAAAAATGTTATCATCTGACGTAAGTGCTTGCTATGATCCACTATTTGCTTCTGTATTTGAAAAAAGAAGCTCAGCATTCTTTGGAAATGGTATAACATTCAACAAACACACAGGTGCTAGAGGTAAAAATGGATCAAATGATGCAAATGCTGAATATGTAGCAGAATTAAGAAGAATAATGGACGAAGCAGATGTAGAATACCAGATGGTTGAAATGGGTAAAGTAGACGCTGGTGGCGGTGGAACAATCGCATACATAATGGCTAACTACGGAATGCAGGTAATAGACTGTGGTGTAGCAGTACTTAACATGCATGCTCCATATGAAGTAGGAAGCAAAGCAGATATATACGAAGCAGTAAGAGCTTACAAAGCGTTCCTTTTAAATGCATAATAAAAGCTTAGTTTAGTGTATATTTTTATAAATAATTAATATAAAATGCTGCTGAATATATTTCAGTGGCATTTTTTTATAAAAATATAGCTCCTAACTAGCGTAGTTATTACATATTTGTAAAATAATTTGCATAAATATGAAATGAATTATAATAATAAGTTATAGAAAAAATAACACTTTAAAATAGAAAATGTATTTTAAAAAAATTGTAAATAAACTTATAATTTAATGTTAAAATAAATAAAAAATTAAAATTAAAAAGATATTGTTACTATAAATAACTGAAAAAAATAAATATAATGCAAAAAATATCCAAAATAAATAAAACTTATAATAAAAAAGTATTAAAAAAAGAAACAAATAATATGGACATATAATTCACAAAATGATATTATTATAAACGAAGTGTGGGGGAAACGGTTGCTATGTATAGCAACTATATAATATAAGGTTAAATATTGGAGGAATTTAAAAATGGAGAAAAAAAATCTTTGGAACAAGTACAGTGAAGAACAGTTAAAAGAATTAACAGATGTTAATGAACAGTATAAAAACTGTTTAAATGAATGTAAAACAGAAAGAGAAGCAATCGACTTTACAATTGAAAAAGCTAAAGAAGCTGGATTTAAAGATTTAAAAGAAGTTATATCAGAAGGAAAAACATTAAATGCAGGTGACAGAGTATATGCTTGCTGTATGAACAAATCAATAGCATTATTCCAGATAGGTAAAGAACCTATATCTCATGGTATGAATATACTAGCAGCACATGTAGATTCTCCAAGACTAGATGTAAAACGGAATCCTTTATATGAAACTGATGGATTAGCTTACTTAGATACTCACTACTACGGTGGTATAAAAAAATATCAGTGGGTAACTGAACCATTAGCAATACATGGTGTAATAGCTAAAAAAGATGGTAGCGTAGTAAAAGTTAATATAGGTGAAGATGAAACAGATCCTGTATTTGTAGTAACTGACTTACTTGTACACTTAGGTGCAGCTCAGTTAGAAAAACCAGCTGCTACAGTTATCGAAGGTGAAAATCTAGATATACTAATAGCTAGTAAACCACTAGAAGAATCAGAATTAAAAGATGAAAAAGACGCTGTAAAAGCAAATGTATTAAAATTATTAAAAGAAAAATACAATATGGAAGAAGAAGATTTCCAGTCAGCAGAACTAGAAATAGTTCCAGCAGGAAAAGCTAGAGACTGTGGTTTAGATAGAAGTATGATACTTTCATACGGACACGATGATAAAATATGTGCATTCCCATCTTTACTTGCAATGCTTGAAGTTAAAGATACAAAAAGAACTTCTTGCTGTTTCTTAGTAGATAAAGAAGAAATAGGAAGCATGGGTGCTACAGGAATGCAGTCAAAATTCTTTGAAAATATGGTTGCTGAAATAGTAGCATTAACTGAAGGGGATTCAAATGTAAAAGTAAGAAGAGCTCTTCAGAACTCTAAGATGTTATCATCAGATGTAAGTTCTTGTTATGACCCACTATACGCAGAATACTTCACAAGAAGAAGTACAGCAACTATTGGATTTGGTATAACATTCAACAAACACACTGGTTCAAGAGGTAAAAATGGATCAAATGATGCAAATGCTGAATATATAGCAAATCTAAGAAAAATAATGGATGATGCTGGTGTTGGATATCAGCTAGTTGAATACGGTAAAGTTGATGTAGGTGGAAGTGGTACAATAGCTTACATATCAGCAAACTATGGAATGGAAGTAATAGACTGTGGAATATCTGTACTTAATATGCATGCTCCATATGAAGTAGGAAGCAAAGCAGATATATATGAAGCATACAGAGCATACAAAGCATTCCTTATAAATGCATAATATAAAATTTAATAAGAAAACAGAGATTATTTTGAAATCATATCTATAAATAAAGAGAGATTGTTACAGATTTTGTAGCGGTCTCTTTTTTTATGAATTTATACAGGCTTAGTAGTTTATTATTTCTAAAAAAATTAATACAAAAATATTATAGATTAAAACAAGAATGTAAAATTTTTGATAAAGTATATAAAATACAAAAAATTAATAAAATTAAGCTATAAAGTGAATGAATAAATAATAAGTATAAAAGTATAGAAAAAATATGGATATTCTAATTTAAAAAAATAAGAGAGTAAATAAATTACATTCTAAAAATATTAAATTAAATAATTAAAACTAAAATAAAGTAAACCTATATATAAATAAGCATGTAATGTAAAATTTTGAATAAAAAATAGATGTAGACAAAAAATAATCTTTATGTTATTATAATAACTATAAAGATAAGAAAACGTTTTTAATTATAAAATTAATAATAAATTCTTATGAAACTTAATAAAATAACAAATAAAAGTATTATATATTAAAAAGCAAATCAACTTAATAAATTATAAAAGTTAAGATTAAATATAAAAAATTAAAATTAAAAATTGAGAAAAAAATAATTAATACAAGTCTTTATAATCTCCAAAACTAAACAGGATATAAATTAAAAATTTATATATATATTCAAAGGAGGAAAATCTCATGGCAGAAAAAACTAAGCATCCAATAGGGCTTTGGCTAGTAAACATTTCTATAGCACTTCAGAGCTACTGTGGATATGCATTCTCATCTGTATTTATACTATTCTTAACAGCAGATGTTAGTGCTAACGGTCTAGGTCTTAGCGTTGCTAAGGCATCATCAATAATAGGTCTTTATACAGCAATAAACTATATGGGTTCTATTCTTGGTGGATGGATAACAGATAATTTCTTAGGAATTCAGAAATCATTAGTATTAGGATCAATACTAACAGGATTAGGTTATTTAACTCTATTCTTTGCAAAACCATCAATAGGTGGTATATGGATGGGACTATTAGTCCTTATATTAGCAGGTATGTTCTTTAAAGGACAGATAAGTAACCTTGTTGGTTCTCTTTACGATCAAGATGATTTAAGTAGAAAAGATGCAGCTTATGCGTTATTCTACATGGCTATAAACATAGGTTCATTCTTTGGCCCAATATTCTCAGGTCTTATAGCAGATAAATGGTTTGCCGAAATATCAGCAAGTGGAGAAATATTATCTTATGGATACAGATATATATTCTTAATGTCATCAATAGTAATGTTCTTCGTAGCTGTTTTCATAGCAGTGATGTCTCCAAAATGGTTAGGAGAAGTTGGTAAATATCCAGCTAACAAAAAAGCTAATAAAAAAGCAAAAGCATCAACAGAAGAACATCATCACGAACATCAGCCTTTAACAACAACAGAAAAAAGAAGAATCATTGCTATGGCTGTATTATTCGTATTTGTCGTATTATTCTGGGCAGCATGGTTCCAGACTCAGACTTCATTCTCAATATTAATGAATGACTTAGTTAACAGAAATATAGGTGGATTTACAGTACCAGTTCCTTGGTTAGTATCATTTAATGCTATATTATGTGTAACATTCTCTCCAATACTTGCAAATTTATGGTTAAAACTAGAAAAAACTGAAAAAGGTGATTTACCAATACCAACAAAAATGGCTTTAGGTATGTTATTAACTGCATCAGCATTTGTAGTTTTAATATTAGGAATAAAAACTCTTGGAGGAGTATTAGATGGAAGTGCAAAAATGAGTATATTATTCGTTTTATTAGCATATTTCCTATTAACAATAGGAGAACTTTGTATATCTCCAATAGGTATGGCAATGTTCAACAAACTAGCTCCAGTAAGATATGGATCACTTGCAATGGGTGCTTGGTATTTAAGTAACTTCTTTGCAAACTTACTATCAGGTAAATTAGCAGGACTTACTTCAACAATGGGATATGTTCAGATATTTGGAACAATATCAGGAGTGCTTATAGTATTCGCAATAATGCTATTCATATTAAGAAAGAAACTTGTTCAGTTAATGGCATTAGATGAATTTAAAAAATAAATAAATTAAAATAAAGTGTAGTGGTTATCCGCTACACTTTATATATACGCTTTACTAAAATATTTTTAGTGATAAAATATAAAATAAATATATTTAAAAAAGAAAGAGGGCTTTTGAAATGTCAAAAAATCTTTGGACAAAATACAATGATTGTCAGCTTAAAGAATTAGAAGAAGTAAATGAAAAATACAAAAAATGCTTAGATAAAGGTAAAACAGAAAGAGAATGTGTTACTTTATCAATAAAAATGGCTGAAAAAGCAGGATACAGAAACATCAAAGATGTAATAGCTGAAGGTAAAGAATTAAAAGCAGGGGATAAAGTTTACGCTGCTTGTATGAAAAAATCACTAGCATTATTCCAGATAGGTAAAGAGCCTATATCTTATGGTATGAACATATTAGGAGCGCATATAGATTCTCCACGTATAGATGTTAAACGGAATCCTCTATATGAAACTGATGGATTTGCATATTTAGACACTCACTACTACGGTGGTATAAAAAAATATCAATGGGTAACAACTCCACTATCACTTCACGGTGTAGTAGCTAAAAAAGATGGTTCTGTTGTAGAAGTTAATATAGGTGAAGACC
>SAMEA3387515__coassemble_2369_pt1 | contig 16517 bp, 15 predicted proteins | sample SAMEA3387515__metabat2_high_PE_011 | metagenome-assembled genome bin SAMEA3387515 (sample SAMEA3387515) | Felis catus | biome: Faeces | place: United Kingdom | collected 2012 | reverse complement strand
ATATATAAAAAAAATAGATATTTCTATCAAAGAATTTATTTTTATGCAAATATTAATTTTCTTAGAAATGATATTCTATTTGATAAACCCCTTTATTATGGGGAAAATAATAGATTGTATATCAAAAGAAAATGGAATAAATAAATTGAATTACTATATCTTGTTTATGGTGATAATATATATTTTTAATATTATTACATATAGAATTAGATCAGTTTATATATTAAAGATAACAGCTAGAGTAGAAAAGAAAATAAAATTAGATATATTCAATAATATATTAAATTTAGATTATTTGTATACTAGAAATATCAATAAAGGATTACTAATAAATAATATTGAAGATGATGCTATGAATGCAGCTAGTATATTAGGAGAGTTTTTGGATTTTATTAGATGTATAGTAACAGTTATATTTATTTTGTTTATAATGATAAAAATAAATTTATTATTAAGTTTGTTAATTTTAATATTTATTCCTATTGAATTTTTAGTATTTTTAGTTATGGGAAGAGTTATAAAAAATAAATTAGAAATATTAATGAAAATGAAAGATAAATATTTGAATTTTATAAATGATACATTAAATGGGTTAAAAGTGATAAATATATTTAATATTATAGATAAAAGAAATAATGAATTTAAAGGCTTAACAAACAAAATATATGATAAAGCTGTGCAAAAGTCAAAGTTGGATATAGATATGTATATTATTATAAATATAATATCTTTCATTTCTAATATATTGATTTTATTAGTTGGTGGATATTTATGCCTAAAAAATATAATAACTATAGGTATATTAGTTAGTTTTAACTCATATTCAGAAAAATTTAAAACAGAAAGTAGTAATTTATCTAGTTTTAATTCATTGATACAGAATATAAGTATATCTTTGGAAAGGATAGATAATATATGTAATAAAGATAATTATTTTTCTAATAAAAAAGAAAAAAAATCAAAAGATTTAAACGGAGAAATGATCTCTGTTAAAATTAAAAATCTATCTTTTGGATATATAAAAAATAATGAAATAATTAAAAATTTTAATTATGAATTTTTAAAAGGTAATATATATAGAATAATTGGAAAAAATGGAAAAGGAAAATCTACTGTATTAGATATATTGTCTGGATTATATCCTAATAATATCGAAGAATTAGAAATTAATTACAGAAGAATAGTTGAAATCAATGAATATAGAAAAAATATTGCATATATAGATCAAAATTCATATATTTTTACTGATACAATTTACCAAAATATATCATTGTATAGGAATATAGATTTAAGAAGTATAAGAAAAATTTGCAAAAAACTTAATATAGATGATTTAATAATGAGTTTTCCAGAAAATTATAATACAGTTTTAAATAAAGAAATAAATTTATCTGGGGGACAAAAGCAAAAAATACTTATAGCTAGGGCTTTTGTTGAAAAAAAAGAAATTTATATTTTTGACGAAGTAACTTCTGCATTAGATAGAGAAAATAAAATGATATTTTATAATATTATAAATGAAATAAAAAAAGATAGTATTATTATCCTCGTATCACATGAAGAAATTTTAAGTGAACTAACTAATGTAGAAGAAATATATTTATAATAAAAAAGGAGTAAAAAAATGAAGTGGATGTCAGAACCAAATGATAAGAATAATACTACAACATATGCAAATTGCTATACGAATAATGGACAATGTAAAAAATTCAAAATATGTGGTAAAGTATGTATATTGCATTTTATTTGCAAAGTACAAAATAATAACGTGAAGTAACTAAGTATAGAGTATATGAAAAAAAGTCTGTAAATTTAATCGCCTTCTATGGTAATATCAAATTAATCATAGGAGGCGATTTTTCATTATCTATTTTAAATATGTTCCGTTTTCGTCCTGGTATACTATACCTTTTCTCATAAGTACACCTAAAGCTCTTTTGAAGTTCTTTTTACTTGAATTGAATAATATTTTTATATCTTTTGGATCAGATTTGTCGTTAAATCTCATATATCCATCATTTCCTTCAAGATAGCTTAATATCTTGTATTCAACTGAATCCATTTCAGATTTTCTGTCCGCTCTTGGAGTAAGTCCAAGTTTTCCGTCTTCGTATATTTTTATAACTTTTAGGTTTTCCATAACCTGTCCGACATCTAAATCTGTGAAGTATTCGTTGTTTAGTATAACTGCTGCGTATTTGTTGTCTACACAAAGCATAGCAGTTCCATTAGTCTGGAATCCGTACACTATACCAGTTACAGTATCTCCTAAATTGTACTCATGGTCTGTAGTTAGATGATTGTCTATATCAGTAGTTGCAGCTATTCTTCCGCTCTTATCTACATATATATAGAATAAATATTTTTCATCTCTAAACATTGGATGAGTTTTTTCTCTAAATGGTACAAGTACATCCTTTGGAAGTCCAACATCTATAAATGTACCTATATCAGTATTATCAACTACTTTAAGATATGCTATATCCCCAACGCAAGCTAAAGGTTTCTTTGTAGTTGCAGCAAATCTTCCTTTAGAATCTTTGAATATGAAGACTTCTACTTCTTTTCCGACCTCGATTTCAGTTCCGTCTTCAATAAATTTGTTGTGAAGTAGTACATCGTCAGTTGAGTTACCTGTCTGACCATCTAAGAAATAGCCAAAATCAGCTTTTCTCTTAACTTCAAGCGTATTTAATTCTCCTATTTTTACCAAATTTTTCACTCCTAACGTTTTAATCATTAAATCTATTATAATACATAAGTCATATGAAATGGAAAGTTATTTTAATTTAAGAGAAATAAATTTTTATAAAGTAAGTTAAGAAAAATTATTTTTTTGTTAAAAGCATTGAATAAAAAATGCTATAGGTATATAATTGGTATATACCAAAATAAAAGGTGGAATCGATATGAAGAAAGTAGATAAAACTAGCTCTGTATCAATACATATCCAATTACAATCGATAATAAAGGATATGATAGAGTCTGGAGAATTAAAAGAAGGCGACGTACTTCTTCCAGAAAGAGAAATTTGTAAAGAACAAGAAATAAGTAGAATGACTGTCAATAAAGCTATAAATGCACTTGTTTCTGAAGGAATTCTCTACAGAAAACAAGGTAAGGGGACTTTTGTAGCGCAGAAAAAGAAAAAATATCAGTTCAACAATGTAAAAGGGTTTACAGAAGTTATGAAGAGCAGAGGAATTGATATTAAGACAGATATAATAAAATTTGAAATACTAAACCCAGATGATATTATAATGGAAAAACTGGGAATAACTGACAAAAGAGAAAACGTATACAAGATAAAAAGAATTAGATATGTAGAAAATGAGCCATTTGGATACGAGATTGCATACATTCCAGAAAAGGTATGCGGTGGTATGACAAAGGGAATGCTAGACGATAATTCTTTGTATAAAATTTTGGAAAATGAATATGGATACAAAGTAGCTAGAGTAGAGCAGATAATAGATCCTATACAAGTAGATACAAAAGTTAGCGAAAAACTACAATGTGAAAAAGGACGGCTAGCACTTAGCATTCAGAGAACATCTTACACCGAAGATGAAAAAATTATAGAGTATACAGTGACTATAATTAGAAGTGATAAATATCAGTATGAGATCAATATAGGAATGTAATTTTAATAGAATAAATAAAAAATTATTAATTAGGAGGGGTATTAAAATGAAATGCCTTACAAACGGTAGAATTATATTAAAAGATAAAATTTTAGAAGGAAAAAATATAGTATTTGACACTAAAATACAGAGTATAACTTCTGAAATACCAGAAAACTGTGAAGTAATAGATGCTGAAGGAAAATATATATCTCCAGGTTTAATAGATATACATATACATGGTAATATGGGTGAAGATACTATGAATGGTACAGACCACGCAATAGAAACTATGTCAAAATCTGTTGCACGTCATGGTGTTACAGGATTCTTACCAACAACTATGACAATGGGAAAATCTGATATATATACAGCTTTAGATACAATAAGAAGAGCAAAAGCTAGAAAAATGGAAGGTTCTCAGGTACTTGGATCTCATGTTGAAGGGCCATTTATAAATGAAGCATTTAAAGGTGCTCAGAATGCTAAATTCATAGCAATACCTGAATTCTCATTTATAAAAGATTACTCAGATGTTATAAAAGTTATAACAATAGCTCCAGAAAAAGACGAAAACTTTGAATTTATAAAAGCTGTTAAGAGAAGTACAGATATATTAATATCTATGGGACACAGTAAAGCTACTTTTGATGAAGCAAATGCAGCAATAGATGAAGGTGTTGGAAGTGTTACTCACTTATTCAACGCTCAGACTGGATTAAACCACAGAGAGCCAGGAATAGTTGGTGCAGCACTTACTAGAGATGTATTTACTGAAATAATAGCCGATACAATACATGTAAACAAAGGATTATTCCAGTTTGTAATAAATAATAAAGGCAAAAATAAATTAATACTTATAACTGACTCAATGGAAGCTGGAGGTCTTGAAGATGGAGAATACTCATTAGGTGGACAGAAAGTTATAGTTAAAGATAATGCAGCAAGATTAGAAAACGGAGCATTAGCAGGAAGTGTTTCTGCGCTTAATTCTATGGTAAGAAACTTCTATAACAACACAGACTTAACAGTAGTAGAAGCTATAAACCTTGCTTCTTTAAACCCAGCAACTGCAATACATGTGGCTGATAAAAAAGGTAGCATAGAAATAGGTAAAGATGCAGACTTTGCATTATTTGACGACGATTTCAACTGTAGCATGACAATTTGTACAGGAGATATAGTATTCGAACGGAAATAATAGTAAAATATAGGTATAATAAAAAATTGTAAAAATCCGCAAAATGCGGTAGATGATAATATAAAAATATTGGAGGATTTAAAATGAAGATATTAGTATGTAAAGACTATGCTCAGATGAGCGAAAAAGCGGCTAGAATATTTGCAGCTCAGCTTATATTAAAACCTAACTCAGTATTAGGATTAGCAACAGGAAGTACTCCAGAAGGAATGTATGCAGCTTTAGTTGAAAAATACAACGAAGGAAAAATAGACTTTGCAGATGTAACAAGCTTTAATTTAGATGAATACTATCAGTTACCAGCTGAAAATGATCAGAGCTATGATTACTTCATGAAAAAACATCTTTTCAATCATGTAAACATAGAAAACTACAACCTTCCAAATGGAATGGTAGAAGATGTAGAAGCTGAATGTAAAGCTTACGAAGAAAGAATAGAAGCAGCTGGTGGAATAGATATACAGGTTCTAGGAATAGGAAAAAATGGACATATAGGATTCAATGAACCAGATTCAGTATTCATAAAAAATACTCACTTAGTTGAACTTACACCATCTACAATAGAAGCAAACTCAAGATTCTTCGCTTCAGAAGAAGAAGTGCCTAAAAAAGCAGTAAGTATGGGTATAGGAACTATATTAAAATCTAAAAAAATAGTTCTTTTAGCTTCAGGAGAAGGAAAAGCAGAAGCTATAGCTAAAACTGTTTACGGAGATATAGATCCAATGGTTCCAGCTACAGCATTACAGTTACACAACGATGTAATAGTTATATTAGATGAAGCTGCAGCTTCTCAGTTAAAACCAGAAGATTACACAGTTGTAAAATAGTAAAATTAAAAAATATATATTTTAATCATAAAAAGGGATGCCTACTGGTATCTCTTTTCCTTTATAAACATTTAATGTTTTGAAAAATTTAAATAGGGTAATTAAATAAAAGATTACAAAAATATGATAAAATATTTATAATAATAAAATTAAACTTGGGGATGCTAGTTATGAATATGAAAAAATACACAACAGTTGCATTAGCAGCTACTATGGCAGTTGGTACAGTTATACCAGCTTATGCAGCATCAGTAGATAAAATAGTTGGAGATAATAGATACGAAACTGCAGCTATGATAAGTAAAAGAGCTTATGCAAATGCGGATACGGTTGTTTTAATAAATTAGAAGATATCAATAGTGTAGCCGTAGTAAATGGTACAAATGGTCTTGCTGATGCAGTATCAGTAGCAGCTATTGCAGCAGAAAAAGGTATGCCTATAATATTATCAAATCCTAAAAAAGGAATAGAAGTATCTAAAGATTTCATAAAAGACAATAAAATATCAAATTCTTATATAATAGGTGGAGATAGTGTTGTTTCTTAGGAAGTAGCAGAATCACTACCAGCAGCTATAAGAATAGAAGGTAAAAATAGAAATGAAACAAATGCAAAAGTTATAGAAGAATTCTACAAAGGTAAAGAATTAAATAATATATATGTTGCTAAAAATGGACTTAAAAAATCTGGAGAATTAATAGATGCTCTTTCTGTAGGTGTTTTAGCAGCTAAAAATAGTGCACCTGTAGTTATAGTTGGATCAAAATTATCAGATACTCAGAAAAGCCTATTCAAAAGCAAAGTTATAAAAACTATAACTCAGGTTGGTGGAAATGGTAATGAAGATGCTATAGAAAAAATAAAAGCAACTCAGACTAGTATAAACTATGAAGTAAACAATAAAGCAGATTTAGAAACTGTATTAGCAAATGTAAATGCTGGTGATACAATAACTCTAAAAACAAATGCAGATACTTCAGATGATTTTAATATATCAACTGATAAAGCTATAAATATAAAAATAAATGGAACTTTCAATGGAAAAGTTACATTAGACTCAGCTGAAGCTAATGTAGAAATAGTAGGTGGATCTATAAAAGAATTAGAAACAAAAAGAGCAGCTTCTTTAAGCGTTGCAGGTGGAGTAAAAGTAGAAAACTTATTATTAGATGCAAATGCTGAATCTATAGCTGTTATAAACAAAGGTACAATAACAAATGTAGCTGTAGACGCATCAAAAGCTAGTATAAAAAATGAAGGAACTACAACAAGTGTAAAAATAAATGGTACTAGTGTTACTTTAGAAAATACAGGATCAATAAAAACTGTAGAAGTTAATGGAACTGGTGCGACTATAAAGAATGCTAGTAAAATAGAAGATAAAATAACTGGAACAGCTACAGATGTAAAATTTGAAGGAAATAAAACTGAAGCTGAAAAAGCAGAAGAAAATCCAACAACAGAAACAAAATAAAACAGAATAAAATTTAAGCCGGGTAATTTCGCCCGGCTTTTTTGTTTAAAAAGAGTAGCTATGCTGAAAAATTTATAAATGAAATATTTCTTGCAAAATTATAGAAAAAACTTAGTTAAAAATAAGGTATATGTTGTATAATATAAAAAAACAATTTGAGAAAAGAGGAAATGATATGAAAATAGTAGATAAAGCATTTGAAGCTATGCAGAACGCATATGCACCATATTCAAAATATAAAGTGGGAGCTTGTGTTGAAACAACAGATGGGAAATATTTCTTAGGAGCAAATGTAGAAAATGCCTCTTATGGACTTACTAACTGTGCTGAGAGAAGTGCGATATTTGCAGCGTATTCTAATGGATATAGAAAAAAACATATAAAAGCAATCGCAATAGTATCTAAAGGGGAAAAACTAGTTACTCCTTGTGGAGCTTGTAGACAGGTATTATCAGAGCTTATAGAAAAAGATGCGGAGATAATACTATCTAACGGAGAAAAAACACTAATAACAAATATAGATGATTTAATGCCATTGGCTTTTGGAGCAGATAACTTGTAAAGTTGTATAAATCTTAACAAAAAGCGTATAAATCCTTGAAATTTCAACAAATTTTTTGTATTATATAGGCAAAGGATGAAATTTGTAAAATGGATGGTGTATAATGCTATGTTTAAGACAATCGGATTAAAAGTTGCTAAATTAGTAATCGGGCTTTTTGTATGCTCAATCGGTATAGTTATGACAATAAATGCAAATTTAGGTATGCAGCCTTGGGATGTTCTTCATCAGGGATTATCTAATAAGCTTGGTATAACTATAGGTACAGCTACTATAATTGTCGCAGCACTTACAATGATTGCAGATTTTGTATTTGGCGATAATATAGGCTGGGGAACAGTTGCTAATATGGTTTTAGTTGGTTTATTTATGGATATGATAATATATTCAGGGTATATTCCAACATCTAGCAGTCTTGTATCTGGATTAGCACTTCTTATAGGTGGATTAATAGTCTTATCATTTGGCATGGTTCTTTATATGGACAGCGGATTAGGAAGTGGACCTAGAGATGGACTTATGGTTTGCCTACAGAAAAAAACTGGAAAATCAGCAAATGTAGTTAAAGTTACTATGGATATAACTGCTCTTGCTATAGGTATACTACTTGGAGGAAAAGTAGGTATAGGAACTATAATAAGTGCATTTGGTCTAGGACTAGCTATCAAAGTAGTATTTAAAGCTTGCAGATTTGATGGAACAAAAGTAGAGAACAGATACATAATAGACGATATAAGATACATAAAAAGAGTATCTGAGCATTTTATAAAATAAGCCTATTGATTTGAGAAATTTAAAATTATGGAACCTCTTTAAATTATATGGGGTTCTTTTTTTATGCAAATTTAATCGATATTTAATTATAATGTAAGACTTGTATTCGTTGATATTTAAAGGTAAAAAAAGTTTTATATGATGATAATCATATGAATGAGAATGAATTTTTAAGATTATGTAAAATTTGAAGACATAAGAATGTAAAAAAATATAGGTGATTTTTTAAAAATAAATATACTAATACTAAACTTTGAGGATATTAATATTGACTAGTCAAATTGGCATAGTGTTGGATACATTGAAAAAAGCTAATTATAAAAAATAAAACAAATTGTAACAAAAAACAAAATAAGCCTTGAAAAAAATAAACTTTTTGTTTATAATATCTAATTGTTGTAGTTTAGAAACGATAAACTTAGAGTTTAGTAAAAATTTATATATAGACAGGGGTAAATGAAAATGGAAATAGGTAAAAAGATTAAAAGACTTAGAATAGAAAAGCAACTCACCCAAGAAGAGTTAGCTAATAGATGCGAGCTTTCAAAGGGATTTATATCTCAGCTTGAAAATGATTTAACATCACCATCGATAGCTACTTTAATAGATATACTAGAGATACTTGGGACAAACTTAAAAGAATTCTTTAATGATACAGAGAGCGAAAAGATAGTATTCGTTAAAGATGATATGTTTGAAACAGAGGACGAAGAATTAAAATACGAATTTAAATGGCTAGTTCCAAACTCACAGAAAAATGAGATGGAGCCGGTAATAGTTACAATCCAACCTGGAGGTCAGTACAAAGAAGAAAAACCTCATGAGGGAGAAGAATTTGGATATGTGCTTGCAGGATCGGTATTCCTTCATTTAGGAGAGAAAAAGCTAAAGGTTAGAAAAGGAGAAAGTTTCTACTTTAAACCGAGAGCTAAACACTTCCTATCAAACGAAGGAAAAACTGTAGCTAAGGTACTTTGGGTAAGTACACCACCTACTTTCTAAATTATACGAAAGTAGTGCAATTATAGATTTATAAATTTAAATAATATGTTTGATTTAATTTTGAGGAGAGAGGTGTTATACTTTGGCAGAAAACATAATAGAATTAAGAGGAATACATAAGGTATACGGCGATAACGTAGTATTAGATAATTTTAAACTAGATATAAAGAAAAACGAGTTTTTAACATTATTAGGACCATCAGGATGTGGTAAAACAACACTATTAAAAATAATAGCTGGTTTTGAACAGGCTGATGCAGGGAGTGTAATATTCGAAGGGAAGGAAATAAACGACCTACCTCCAAATGAAAGACATGTAAACACTGTTTTCCAGAAATATTCACTATTCCCACATATGAATGTTTACGAAAATGTAGCATTTGGATTAAAGATAAAAAAAGTTCCAAAAGATGAGATAGATAAAAAGGTTAAAGAAGTTTTAAAACTTGTTGCACTTGAAGGATTTGAAAATAGAGCAATAGACTCTTTATCTGGTGGGCAGCAGCAGAGAATTGCAATAGCAAGAGCTGTTGTAAATGAGCCTAAAGTTCTTCTTCTTGACGAGCCTCTAGGAGCGCTTGATTTAAAATTAAGACAGGAAATGCAGGTAGAGCTTAAAAGAATACAGAAAAAATTAGGTATAACATTTATATTTGTTACACACGACCAGGAAGAAGCACTTAGTATGTCTGATACTATAGTAGTTCTAAATAAAGGTAAAATACAGCAGATGGGCAATCCAGTAGATATATACAACGAGCCTAAAAACTCATTCGTAGCTAAGTTTATAGGAGAAAGTAATATACTACCTGGTGTAATGCTTGAAGACTTTAGAGTTGTATTTGCTGATAGAGAATTTGAATGTGTAGATAAAGGATTTGAAAAGAACGAAGAAATAGAAGTTGTTATAAGACCTGAAGATATAAAAATGGTTAAACCAGAAGAGGGTATGATAGTAGGAAAAATAACATCTGTAATATTTAAAGGAGTACACTACGAAATAGAATTAGAGGAAAATGGAAGAACTTGGCTACTTCACAATACTCGGTATGCAGAAGTAGGAACTGAGTTAGGAATAGACATATATCCTGAGGATATACACATAATGAAAAAAGTTGAAATAGAAGCTGGTGAAGATGATGAAAATTAAGAATTCAAAATCAAAATTTGCTTATCCATACATAGTATGGAGTGCAATATTCGTAGTAATTCCATTATTCCTAGTAGTTTATTACAGTTTTACAAAAGAAGTGAACGGACAGGTAGTATTTACTCTTGATAACTTTAAAGCAGTTTTAGATCCAATATATTTATCAGTATTTTGGAGATCTATATTAATATCAGGTGGAGCTACTTTAGCATGTATATTAATAGGCTACCCAGTAGCGTATATTATATCTAAAGCTCCAATAAGTAAAAGAGGAACTTTAATACTTTTATTTATACTTCCGATGTGGATGAACTTCTTACTTAGAACATATTCTTGGGCGTCAATCCTAGGGCAGAACGGATTATTAAGTAGCTTTTTAGGATTATTTGGTATAGAGTATCGTTCTATTTTATATACTCCATTTGCTGTGTTATTAGGTATGGTTTATAATTTCTTACCATTTATGGTATTACCTATATACACTTCATTATCAAAAATGGACCACGATTTAATAGATGCAGCTCACGATTTAGGAGCTAACAATTTTACAGTATTTAGAAAAATAATATTCCCACTTAGCTTACCAGGAGTTTTCTCTGGTATAACAATGGTGTTCATGCCATCAATAACATCATTCGCTATATCAAGACTTCTTGGTGGAGGAAAGACAATGTTAATAGGGGATTTAATAGAACAGCAGTTTACAGTTGTAGGTGACTGGAACTTTGGTTCTGCAATATCAATATTCTTAATGATAGTAATATTAATTTCAATGAGTATAATGTCTAAGATGGACGACGGAAGTGGAGAAGGGGGTATGGTTATATAATGAATAAAAACAAAAAGAAGATAAAAATAGTTTCTGATATATATATGTTTTTAGTTTTCTTATTCCTATATATACCAATATTCGCCCTAATAGTATTCTCTTTCAGTGATTCGAGATCTATGGGACATATAGGAGCTTTCACTACTAAATGGTATGTGAGATTATTCCAAAATGAGGCGATAATGACAGCACTTTATTATACAGTTACTATAGCTATAATTTCTTCAGTAATAGCTACTATAGTAGGTACTTTAAGTGCAATAGGTATAAATAAGATGAGACCTAGAAATAAAGCTATAATGATGAATGTAAACAATCTACCAATATTAAATACAGAGATAGTAACAGGGGTAGCTCTTATGAGTTTATTTGTATTTTTACAGGTAGATTTTGGATATATGACAATGCTTATAGCGCATATAATGTTCTGTATTCCTTATGTAATACTTTCTGTGCTTCCAAAATTAAGACAGATGCCAGAAAATATAGAGAATGCAGCATTAGATTTAGGTGCGACACCATTTTATGCTTTAAGAAAGGTTATATTACCTCAGATAAAACCTGGTATAGTGTCAGGATTTTTAATGGCATTTACTATGTCTATAGATGATTTCATAATAAGTTTCTTCAACTCTGGAAACGGGGTTACAAACTTATCTATAGAAATTTACTCTATGGCAAGAAGAGGTATAAAACCAGAAATAAATGCGCTTTCTACTTTAATGTTTATAACAGTTCTTATACTGTTAATACTTTCTAATAAGAAACAGTCTTTAGAAGAAAGGGGAAGAAGATAGATGAAAATAACTAAAAAAATACTATCTCTTGTTTTAATTGCATCTATGGCAGTGCTTCCTCTAACAGGTTGTAGAAAATCTGCAGATTCATCAAAAGTTTTAAATGTTTACAATGTTGGAGACTATATTGATGAAAGTTTAATAGATGTATTTGAAGAACAGACAGGGATACAGGTGCAGTATTCTACTTACGATACAAATGAAATGATGTATCAGAAGGTAAAGAGTGGAAGTACTAAGTACGATATTGTAGTTCCTTCTGATTATATGGTTGCAAAGATGAAGAAGGAAGGTCTGCTTGAAAAGCTAGATTTTAATAATATTCCTAATATAAAAAATATAGATAAGAAGTTTTTAGGTTCTGAATACGATCCTAAGAATGAGTATAGTGTTCCTTATATGTGGGGTACTTTAGGTCTTGCATACAATTCTAAGTATGTAGATGAAAAGGATTTAGGGTCTTGGGATATTTTATGGAATCCTAAATATAAAGGAAAGATATTAATATTTGACTCTGTTAGAGATACAATGGGTGCAGCTTTATTTAAGTTAGGTTATAGTATGAATACTACAAACCCAAAGGAAATAAATGAAGCTAAGGAGCTATTAGTTAAACAGAAAGAATACGCTTTAGCTTATGTAAATGATGAGGTTAAAGATAGAATGGTTGGAGAAGATGGATATATAGGAATGATATATTCAGGAGATTTCCCTCTTATGCGGGAAGAAAATTCAGATTTAAAATTCTTCAATCCAGAAGAAGGTACTAATAGATGGGTAGATGCAATGTGCATACCTACTACTTGTGAGAATAAAAAAGAAGCAGAAATGTTTATAAACTTTATGCTTGATCCAGAGATTGCTAAGATAAATACAGAGTATATAGGATATTCTACTCCTAATAAAGCTTGTTTTGACCTTCTTGATAAGGAGATAACTAGTGATAAGGGAGCTTATCCTGATGATGAGTATTTAAGTAAGTGCGAAACATTTACAGATATAGGTAAAGATATCAAGCTATATGATAAGGCTTGGATAGAGCTAAAATCAAGATAATTAGTCATAATTGAGAGTTGTTACAGGTATTGTAGCAGCTCTTTTTTATTTTGATGATTGTAAAATGTTCGTGAGATAGCGCATTTTTATTTTTATTTGGGAGGAGTTGTATTGTATAATAAAAAATATAGTAAAAAATTGTGAGGAAATGCATATGGATGAAAATAATATAGATAGCAAGAGATTAGATGATATGAGAAAGAGTGTGAAGGGAAAGCTCAAGGAGAGAGAGGATGATAGAAATTTAGGTGTTAAGCCTAAAAAGAGTAGCTCTCAGAAAGTGAAGAGCGAACTTAATGCTTCAAAAGGCAAGGGTACTCAGAAGAAATCTAAAAAAAGTGGTACAAGTTCAAAAAAATCTGCATCTAAAAAGGGAAGTAGCTCTGTAAAAGGTGGATCTAGCAAAAATTCAAAGAAACCTAGTGGAGGTAAAAGTAAGAAAGCAAAGAAAAAAGCTAGAAACATATCTATTGTTTTAGTAGTTTTGACTATTTTGATTTTTGCTGTGTATTCTACATTTGGAAGAGGTTATATAGAGGATATGCAGAGAGAGGATTTTATTGAGATGGTTCAGCCAATAGCTGTAGATGTTTATGAAAAGTATGGAATTTATCCATCTGTGACTATTTCGCGGGCAGCTATTGAATCCAATTGGGGTAAGTCGGAGCTTTCTAAGGAATATTTTAATTTGTTTGGTATAAAGGCAGATAAATCTTGGGATGGGAGAACTGTCAATATGAATACAAAGGAAGGGTACAATGATACAGAAAATGCGGCATTTAGAAGATATAGGTCTTATAAAGAGTCGATATACGATTATGGAAAGTTTTTAAGTGAAAATAAGAGATATGAGAAAGCTGGGTTATTTAAAGCTAAAAATGGAAAAACTCAGGCTCAGGTTTTAGAGGATGCAGGGTATGCTACAAAGGAAAATTCTAAGGGTGAACTTGTGTATGCAGACGTACTTATAAACTTGATGAATAAATATAATTTAGATAAGATAGATGCCGAATATGTCAAAAAGTAAAGGGGTAAAATAAGACAAATACAATTACTTTATTAACCTATTTAAAGACAGTAAAGTGGTATTTTATACAACGTTATGCAACTCGTTGACTTTGAAATTTCAACGGAATATAATCTTCTATAATGTTATTAACAAAAAAATAACAAAATCATTTTAAGGTAAGTTTTACTAGGAGGGAAAAGTTTCATGGCGAAGTATAATGCAGGTACATACACTGGAAAAGGATACGGTGTAAAAGGTAAGGTTGTTGTTGAAGTAACATTTTCTGAAAGTGAAATAACAGATATTAATATTGTTAAACACAAAGAAATTTATGGACAGGCATATGGTCTTGAAAGTTCACCTTTTGAACATTGGGTTCCAAAGATAATAGAATATCAGTCTTTAGCTGTACCAATGGTTGTAGGTGCTGAAGTTGTTTGTAAAGCTATAGCTAAAGCAGTTGCATCTTGTGTTGAACAGGCAGGTGGAGATGTTGAAGAGTTAAAGAATAAAGCAGTTCCAGTTCCACCTAAAAAAGAAGATAGAACAATAGAAACTGATTTTGTAGTATTTGGATCTGGTATAGCAGGTCTTTCAGCAGCTGTAGAAGCTAAATATTGTGGAGCTGATGTGGTTCTTGTTGAAAAACAAGGAGTAATCGGTGGTTCTTCTGCAATATGTGGTGGTAAGATAATGGGTGCTGGCACAAGAACTCAGATAGAAAGAGGTATATTAGATACACCTCAGATGCAGTTTGATTTCTTAAAAAAAGCTGCGGGAACTTTCTTAGATGATGATAAGATAAATTATTTCTGCTACCATGCAGCAGAAAATATACATTGGTTAGAAGAACAGGGATTTGAAGTGCAGGATGTTGAAGCGCCTCATACTTCTCAGTTACCATGGAGAATTCATAATAGTATGGGTGGCGGTGGCCAGACTATGGGATATGGTGGAGGATTTATAGTTCCACTAAATAATAAATTCCATGAGCTTGGTGGGACAACTCTTTTAAATACTTCTCTTACAGAGTTAATAGTAGAAGATGGCAGAGTAGTTGGAGCTAAAGCTACAGATACTTTAGATGGAAGTGTTGTTACTATAATGGCTAAAAAAGGTGTGTTTATAGGAACAGGTGGATTTGCAGCTAATAGAGAATTAGTTGAATCAAGATATCCATGGATGAAAGGCTATTATTACAATTGCCCAGAATCAAGTCAAGGAGATGGGGCAAGAGTTGCAGAAGCAATAGGAGCTAGAAACTATAAACATCCATCTTTACAGACTATGATGTTAAATGAAAGAACTGGAGTAGGTGTAAATGAAGAACCGAGTTTAATAGTTACTTTAGAAGGTAAGCGTTTCTGTAATGAGTATCAGTTCCACAGTTTAGTTGGTTGCGCAATGGCAAAAGCTGGTAGTGCTGGCGGATGGTATATAACTTGTGGAGAAGAAGCAGATAAATATCCTCTACTTCAGTATACTTTAGGATCAAAAGAAGCAATAAAAGCTAGTAGTATAGAAGAATTAGCAGAAAAAATAGATGTTAAAGCAGAAGTTTTAAAGGCTACTGTAGATAGATATAATTATTTATGTGATATTGGATTTGATGAAGATTATGAAAAACCAGCAAGTGAAATGAGAGCTATAAGAGGAGATGTATATTATGCGGTATTTTTAAGACCAGCTACTTCTATAACATTTGGTGGTCTTGAAATAGATATAGCAGCGCATGTTCTTGACAACGATAAGAAAATAATACCAGGCTTATATGCAGCAGGAGAAGTTGCAAACACTGGTAATTTTGGATATGGAGTTCCTTCTTGTGGATATAGTATAGGTCATGCTCTTCATTTTGGTAGAGTTGCTGCAAGAAGTGCTTGTGGAAGAGAATTATTATAATAAAAAAATAAGAGGTAGTTTATAAATAAATTTACTTAATTATAAAAACTAGTATGAAGAAAAAATTCTTTATACTAGTTTTTTGTTTGTCTAGGTTATAAAAATAGATATTTTTAATTATCATTATTGGTTTTATAAAATATTTATAGAAAAAAATAAAAAATTGTTATAGAAAAATATCAGCTGTAATCATTGAAATTTACAAGATATAGAAGATTATTTTATGATAGAAAAAAATAAAAGATAAAAAAACTTTTAAAAAAGTGTTGACGTAAAATGTGAAAGCTGATATTATAATACTTGTCCTT
>SAMEA3387515__coassemble_2348_pt1 | contig 16857 bp, 16 predicted proteins | sample SAMEA3387515__metabat2_high_PE_011 | metagenome-assembled genome bin SAMEA3387515 (sample SAMEA3387515) | Felis catus | biome: Faeces | place: United Kingdom | collected 2012 | reverse complement strand
TCAAGTACTTTATCTCTTTCTGCATATACAACTTTTCTCTGTTCGTTGATAACGTCGTCGTATTCAAGTACCTGTTTTCTAGTCTGGAAGTTTTTACCTTCTATTGTTTTCTGTGCTTTTTCTACAGTTTTTGTAAGCTGTTTACTTTCCATACCACCATGTTCGTCTGGAGTTATTTTTTTAGAAAGTTTTTCTATAGTTTTGCCACCGTATAGTTTTATTATTTCGTCTTCTACACTGACGAAGAATCTTGATTTTCCAGGATCTCCCTGACGTCCAGAACGTCCTCTAAGCTGGTTGTCTATACGTCTTGATTCGTGTCTTTCTGTACCTATTACATAAAGTCCACCGACTTCTCTTACTCTTTTAGCTTCTTCTGGATCTCCAGCACCAAGTTTTATATCTGTACCTCTACCTGCCATGTTAGTTGCTATTGTTATAGCTCCCAACTTACCAGCCTGAGATACGATGTCTGCTTCTTCTTTATCCTGTTTTGCATTAAGCACTTTGTGCTGTATGCCCTGTTTTTTAAGTAATTCTGATAATTCTTCAGATTTTTCAACAGATACAGTACCAACTAATATTGGCTGTCCTGTCATATGAGCTTCTTTTATTTCTTCAACAACTGCTGCGTATTTCTGTTTTTCTGTTTTAAATATTCTATCGTGTAAGTCTGCTCTTAGTACTGGTTTGTTTGTAGGTATCTGAACAACGTTCATGTGGTATATTGATTCAAATTCCTGTTCTTCTGTTTTAGCAGTACCTGTCATTCCTGATAGTTTTTCGTATAGTCTGAAGAAGTTTTGGAATGTTACAGTAGCCATTGTTCTTGATTCACCTTTTATTTCAACGCCTTCTTTAGCTTCAACAGCTTCATGAAGTCCATCTGTGAATCTTCTTCCCTGCATTACCCTTCCTGTAAATTCATCGACTATTAGTATTTCTCCATCTCTTACAACGTATTCTACGTCTAAGTCCATCATTTTGTGTGCTCTAAGAGCCTGGTTTATAGCGTGGAATATTTCCATGTTTTCTATGTGAGTTATGTTTTCTATTCCATAGAATTTTTCAGCTTTTTTGATACCAGATTCTGTGAAGGCTACTGTGTTTTCTTTTTTATCTTTTTCGTAGTCTTCTTCTTCTATTGTTTTTAAGAATGCATTAGCAACTTTATATATTTCTGTTCCTTCAGCTCCCTGACCAGCTATGATAAGTGGTGTTCTAGCTTCGTCTATTAATATAGAGTCGACCTCATCGACTATAGCAAATTTAAGTTTTTTCTGTACTTTTTCTTCATTGCTTTTAGCCATGTTGTCTCTTAGGTAGTCAAAACCAAATTCGTTGTTTGTTCCGTATATTATATCTGCTTCGTACTGAGCTTTTCTTTCTTCGTGAGTCTGATCAGCTATTATAACCCCTGTTGTTAGTCCTAAGAAGTTATATACCTGTCCCATTTCTTCAAGGTCACGCTGTGCAAGGTAGTCGTTGACAGTTACAACGTGTACCCCTTCTCCAGTTAGACCATTCAGGTAAACTGGTGCTACGGCAACTAGTGTTTTACCTTCCCCAGTTTTCATTTCAGCTATTTTTCCCTGGTGAAGTACTATCCCACCTATTAGCTGCACTCTGTACTGTCTCATTCCAAGTACTCTCCAAGAAGCCTCTCTTGCTACAGCAAATGCTTCTACTAATATGTCGTCTAGTGTTTCTCCGTTTGCTAGTCTTTCTTTAAATATGTTTGTCATATTTTTTAATTCGTCGTCGCTCATTGCTTTGAATCTTTCTTCTTGAGCATCTATCTTATCTACTATTGCGTTAATCTTTTTTATTTCTGCTTCGTCTGATTTGCTAAGTATTCTGTCTAATATTGACATTAATATTTCCCCCTTTTGAAACGTGCTATTTTTATTATATTATAATTGACCTTTTATGTATATAGCTCATTCCAAAAAAAATGCATAAAAAAAGACATAACATTTTTACAGAAGTTTTATCTTCTTCAGTAAATTTGTTATGTCCTTTTGATAAATCTAGTTTTTATGTTTTGCTTTTGTTTTATCTATTTTAATTGTGTTTTGATTTGTTTCTTTGTTAGAGCTTTGATGTTCTAGTTTTGTTTTTTTCTTTCTTTTATCAGCTTGTTAAGTTGATATTTTCTTTCATCTGCTACGTATCTTCTAACTGTGCTTTCACTTAGTCCAAATACAGAAGTTGTTTTTTTCATGTCTGAGCCATATGCTAGATAGACGTTGTATATATACGCTCTTCTTTTTCTTTCGACTAGTTTTTCATGCTGTGGCAGATAAAGTGATGTTCCCCCATATAAAAATACTAGTTTTGCGTAGTTATTAAATCCAATTAATTTTGCTACGTCTAATCCATTAGGAGATAAGTCCTCCCTTTCGAATTTTAGTTTTTTTAAAGCTCTTCTGTGTTTTAGTTTTTCTGCTTTAAGCTTTTCTAATTCTTTTCGAGCTTCTTCATCCTCAAACTCTAACTCCTCAAAAATCCCTTCGTCATAGTTTAAATCCTCTTCAGCGAATTCCTCAAATTCTTCTACTTCCCCATCTTCTTCGATTTCGCTTTCTTCAACATCATTGTCCTTGATGCTGTTCTGGTTTTTCTGATCATTTTTGTTTTGATCTTTTTGATTAGCCATTTTCTACCCTCTCCTTTAAATAAGATATATTTTGAACCATATTAGTATATGATTCTTTAAAAAATAAAGTTGATAAAAAAACAACAGTTTCATAATACGAAACCCTTTTAAAATTTAATTATTTTAGTAAGAATTATTCGTAGCCTTAAACCCGGATGTTAATCCGGGCTTTTGGGAAACTGTTGTCACATATACTATATTATATTTTTACATATTTTTAAAGTCCTTTTTGCAAATTTTCAAAATTTTCTTAATCAATTTTGTATTTTTGTATTTTTTTATTTTTTTGCTTATCTTTTTTGAGCTGCACTCTCGATTATTTTCGAAAGCCCGTTGATACTTTCTGATAGTGTACTCAGTTTATTCTCTATCCTTATCAGTAAGAATATTGATACGGCTATAGGAAAACCGACGTTTGCTATCATGTTCCGTAATTCAACTTCCATAATAATCACCTGCTTATTGTCCGACGAGATTATATTACTAAGTCGTGAACTGTTTCGTCAGTAGTTATTATTTTTGCTTCTGATGTTGTGGCTACTTCTGAATCATTTACTAAAAATATTTTTTTAGATACTACTAAGTCCATCGCATTTTTTATTTCCTGTTCCTGAACACCATCTTTTGGTCCGTCTAAAGATATAGTAAATGCCTTTCCGTTGGCTGTTTTAAATTTCATTGCAAGTCTTTTTCTTATCATAGTTTTTAAATCTCCTTTTCTTAACTTTTTATTTTTTAGTTTTGTTTTTAGTTTTTTGTTTTGCAATCTACTTTATAGATTTTTAATCTGGTAGCTTGGCTGCTCATCTGGCAGCCGCTACCTTTTTTTAGTTTGGATTGATTCAATCCATTTTGTTTTAATTTAGTCTGGTTTAGTTTGATTTTGATTTTACTTTGATTTAGTTTTGCTTTTCAGCTTAAGCTCTTGATTTAGGTTTTCGGTTTAGGTTTACCTAACCCACTTCCTACATACTTTCTTCTAAATCGGCTTCGTCTACTTTTGCTATCACATCAGCATTTGTTTCTAAAAGATCTGATAATGCTTTACCTACTGCATAAACATCTTCTTTAGTTGCATCGGCTTTGACATTTTTAATATCTTTGCGTTTGTACTTTATTTCCCCTCCTGATGTTTCACCTACTGCAAATTTCAGTCTTAAAACTGATACCTTGTTTGATTCTGTAACTGCCATATTAGTTACCTCCTTTAAAAAATTTATTCAGGCTTATCTCTTGCCTGTGATTAAAGTATAAAACAGCAGCATGTCACCCATCAAAAACATCCTCTCACTTTCTATTCTCTTAGAAAAAATGCCCAGCATTTCCAACACTTACAGCCATATTTTTTAAAAATATATTTTTTAATTTTGCTATTTTACACGCAAAAAAAGAGAGATACATAAGTACCTCTCCCAGCTTTCTTTACTAGATCCTTACTTCCATAAAAAATAAGAAGGGCATAATAACTGCTACTCACGCGACAATACTGCAGACGCTTTCGTCCTTAATCGAACTTTGTTCGATAAGCGACGATAAAGAAAGCGTCGAAGCCTGGAGCAGAGAGCAGTTATAAGCCCTTCTCTTTATTTATGGAGTAAGGAAGTCTGTAAAGAATCCATACACTCCTTTTGATTTGTATTTGTTCATTTCTTTTGAGTCATTTATTGTGTTCATATACAATGTTATTCCTTTAGCTTTACATCTTTCTACTAAAGACGGCGTTAGGAATCTATAATCTACTGTAAGAACTTTTATTCCATTCATTGCACAGAAATTTGTTATCTTATTTTCATCTATACTACTCATAGTATAGCAAGTAAATGATGCAGATTTAAAATTGTATACATTCATTATCTCGTTATACGTAGACTCTCTATACACCTGAGGAACAAGTCTGTCTAATACATCTGGACTAGCCTCTTCAACAATTCTCTTGTAAAGCTTTCTAACTTTATCATCCTCAGCTGATTTTAAATCTATAAGCATGTAAACATCATCGTATTTTTCCATATACGATACAACATCCTTAAATGTCATAGTAGTGTATTTACCATAAGGCTTCATACTCTTAAACTCAGCCAATGTAGGTTTCTTTGTAGCGTATTTTTCTGGAAGTCCCATTTCTTTTAAACTTGTTTTATCAAACGAATGCCAAGCTATCAGCTCGTCGTCACTTGTAAAGTCTAAATCCACCTCAAATACTTTGAACCCTTTGTTGTAGTTGTGTTCAAATGCTTGAATTGAGTTAGTGTATGTTTTCCCACCTACACCACCTAATGCGTGGGCGATGTATTTGTATTTTGTCCAGTCGTAATTAAATTTATTTAATCCGCCAGAGTATCCTATAGCTTTTGAAATATTGTTGTCAGATATTACTCCTATTGCAGTCATTTTCTGAGCATTTTTTAATACAAGTGGAGCAAATCTATAGTCTACTAGCGCAATAGGTTTTTCTGTACTTATTGAGCTAGCTACTGTAGCTATTGTGTAGTCTGTTGTGTCAACTATGTTAAATGATTTTGGGTTTGAGTAGAATTTTTCTACAAGCTTTTGATTCGTAACAAATCTGTTGCTTCCACTAATTCTCTCAGTTCCTTTTAGACCATTTTTTACAGAGTCTTTTACTACAGTAGTTCCACCTACTATGTATCTTCCAGTTGCTGTGTTTGCAATTTCTTTTAAATTGCTCTTTAAGCTGCTTCCATTTGTTAGAAGTATTGGAGCTTTATCTCTATATGCTACTGGAGATGCAGTTACTACGTCGGCTTCTCCCTTTACCCCATTTGCAATAAATACTTTACCAAGTGTACCTTCTGTATTTAGTACTTCTTTGGCAACATTGTATGATGTTTCATATCTATCACTTCCACCTATTCTAGTTACTTTTTTGCCCATTTTTTCTAAATCGCCCTCAACTGATTTAGATATAGCATTTTCGCTTCCTATCAGGTAGATGTCTGTTACCTCATTTAATTTTGATTTTGTTTCTGAAGGAATACTATTTTTACTTGTAAGTAGTATTACTCCATTTTTGCAACCAGCTAATGCCGCAGCACTAAGTCCATCGGCTGTACTATTGTCCATATTTACTAGAACTATAGATGAGTAGTTTCTCTCATTGGCTATTTTTACCGCTGTTTCATAGTTATTTTTCCCTTTAATTCTATCCAATTTTTCTAATGCACTAGTTGGGGTTATAGTGGATAGTAGCATTATAGCTGATAATGTGAGTGCCATTATTTTTTTTCTAATCATATTTCCTCTCCTTTACATTATTTTTAGATTGGGTTTAATTTTAGTTTTTGGATTATTTTATTTTAAATTCTGGTGTACTACTAAGCTCTGCATCATTTTCGCCAAGCTGCTTAACTGTTATAGTATCGCCCTTTTTCAATTCTCCATTTAGTTTTGCTGTGAGTTTTCCTGGGCTTTCCATTGTAGTTTCTAACATTTTTTCGTTTAGATATACAAAGCTTCTTGCTGTGAAATTCTGTCCCTCAACAGTTAATGTATCACCAGTAGCTTTTGCAGAATTTATTTTTATGTCGTCTATTCCCATTTTTATGGTATTTTTCTTCTGTGTTTCGTCATCTTTTAAATAGTATTTTTCGCCAAATAATATATCATACTCTACAAGCTGTACTTTTTTTAGATAGTCCTTATCATTTCTTAGGTACGCGTGTAACTTTTCTATTGGTCCGTATTCCACTCCACCTAGTTTTAATAATTCTGTACCTGCCTGGAATGCATCAGTTATTGCATTTTCTTCTTTTGGAATATCAAATGTTGCAAAATATGTGTATGGAGATTCGTATCTGTTTAGATATTCTTCGCCATCATATAAATAGTCGAGTTTAGGCATATGATCTCCGTAGTATAAAACTATTGTATCTTCACCAGTTTCTTCTTTTCTCTGAGTAAGCATATCGTTGAACTGTTTTATAAATTCATCCATTTCTCTTACCTGCTCACAGTAGTAGTAAAGCTGATTTTTATATTTATCTTCTATATCACCAGTTATTTTACAAGGATAATCTTCATCAACTTTTTCTGTAGGATAGTTTGAGTGTCCCTGTACAGATACTGTTGTTATGAAGTCTTTGCCTTCTGTTGAGTCTAGAGCCTTTTTCATATAATTAGTTAGTACGTAATCCTTTGGCCAATCAAGTGCTGTGTATTCTAGGCCGTTCATGTATTCAACAGATGTGAATGTGTCATATCCTAAGTTTTTGAATCCCTTGTTTCTATTGTAGAAATTACCTTTAAAATTATGTAGAGCATGAGCAGTGAATCCTTGTTTCTTCAACGCCGTCGCCAATGAGTTTGATGTTTTTTCCTTTACAATTGATGTGTAAGGTATCTCTCCACTTAGCAGGTTGTCGAAGTTGTTTCCTGTTATAACCTCAAACTCTGTTCTAGCTGTTCCCCCACCAGTAGTTGGTACATTCATGTATCCACTAGTATTTTTTTCTGCCAATTTTCTAAAGTTTGGTATTGGGTCTATGCTAAGGTTTACGTTTGGTATTTTAGTTGGATCCATAAATCCTTCAAGCTGAACTATTACAACATTTGGAACATCTTTACCAGTTTTTATAGTTCTTTTGTCCTCAGCTGCCTTTTTGTCTACTTCTTCTCTTATTTTTGCTATAGCTTCTTTGCTATATCCTTCAGGTGGTTTTCTAAGATATCCAAAGTACGAATCCAGGATTGAGTATAAAAATCCGTTTAATTCATACGTAGCCTGGACATCCCAGCCAATATTGTGCATTATATTCTTTGCCTTTATAGGTCCTATACTCACTGCAAATACTAGTATTGAAAGCATCCACGCAACTATATTACTTATTCCGTTGAATCTTTTGCTCTTCTTGTCCAGTTTCCACATAACAACTAATCCAACCAAGAACAGCACCACAACAACAACGGCTATGATTATCATTTTCGTATTAATAAATCTCGATGCTATACTAAGCCCATCTTGAAGCGCATACAAGTCCATAAACGCTACTGGCATCCCTCTAAATTCCAATATCATCCTGCTCACCACTGCCAATCCAATGAATAGGAATGAGATAAACCACAATACTGCCTTCTTGTGCTTTACAAAGAATATTATCCCTGTTATGCCAAGTATTAATAATATATTTATAACTGTTGCATAAGTGTTATCTTTTAAGAACACTTCTACTTTTTCTATTCTCGACCTTCTAGATAAATACTCCATCACGAAGAATAGTATAAGAGATACTACAACCCAAAGAGTAAAATCTTTTAAAGAGTTTTTTGTTATAAATTTTATTTTTCTTTTTTTAGTTTTGTTTTTATCAGAATCATTTGTTTTAGTTTTATCATCTATACTTTTATCTTTATTTACGGTTTCTTTTGTATCGTTATTTTCCATCGAACGCTCCTTTGTAAATTCATCATTAATTATCTCTTATTTTTACTATTTTTTAATATTGTTAACAATTTTGTAACTTTTTAAACATAAGTATAACACAACTTTCTATTATTTGTCTATTTTAATTGACTGTTATAATCATCTAGGTTAGTATTTTAATTGAGCTCGTCACTTAAATTTTTTGTCAAAAATATACTGTCAGATTGTCATAAGCATAGTGACAAGTTGTCGTGTTGCATTTGGACAGATTGTCATACTGCATTTAGACAGATTGTCGTGTTGCATTACGACAGCTTGGCTATTACTATACCAACATATACAACAACATATACACATATTTATAACAACAACTAGGGAGGTTGCCGAAAAAAAAGAGCCCTTATGTTTCTCGTAGAAACTTTTAGGCTCTTATTAGCTATATATTATTTTTATTGAGCTGCTTTTTTACAGCTTTCTATTGTTGCACTATCTATTCCACCAAGAGCAGTCATCTTCTGTGCACCTTTTAATACACTCTTATCAGAATTTTTATTAACTAAAACTATAGGAGAGTATTTTGTTATTGGAGATGCAGCCAATGCATCCACTAACTGGTCAGATTTACTTAAGTAATAAGATGCTACGTTTTTGTAGAATGTGTTTATTATCTTCTTATTTGTTTCAAATCTATTTTTTCCACCAACTCTAGTTGCACCTATTGATTCTACAAGGCTTTCGTCCATTACCCCCTGTAGTCCAATAGCGTATCTGTTAGGTATGCTGTTCACAATTTTTTTTGCATCTGCAGATATTGTCTTTCCGTCAGTAAGGATTACAGGTGCAGAATCTCTCGCTGCAACAGATGAAATACTCATTGCATCTGCTTCCCCTTTTGTACCATTTACGATAAATGTTTCTGAAGCTCCACCTTTAACTCTCTTTACCTCATTTCCAACATTTACAGATGTTTCATATCTATTTTTTCCACCGATTCTACTTACTATGAATCCAGATTTTTTTAATCTATCCTCAATATTTTTGCTTATTGCATTTTCCGATCCAATTATATAAATCTTATTCGTACATTCTAATCTAAGCTCAACATCTGCTGGAATTTCATTTTGCTTAACTAATAATATTGGTGCATTTGCAGCACCAGCAAGAGCACTAGCACTAAGTCCGTCTGCTATACTCTTTGTAGAATTTACTAAAATAGCAGTTGTATAATTCTGCTTATCTGCAATTAGCGCCGATGTTTGATATCTATTGCTCCCTTTTATCTCCACAAATGTCAATGCAGATGCAGAAGCCACAGTCATAGATACAACTAACATCGTTGATAATATTGTTGATAATAACTTTTTCAAACCAAATCACCTCTTTTTTTAATACAAAAAAGGACAGTAATTAACTGTCCAATTTTGTTTTATTAAGAATTTATTATCTTTCGCATTCCTGGTTAGCAACTGTACAAGATGTTTTACATGCTGACTGACAAGAAGTCTGGCATTCTCCACATCCACCTTTAGATGCACTGTTTTTTAAAGTAGCTTTTGATAAAGTTTTTATATGTTTTTTTGACATTTTAAAGTCCTCCATTCATAGTATTATTTTTAATTATAACATATATACCTATACTTTTCCAATAACTAACACCTCTTTTTTTAGATAAATAACCAAAAAATAACAAAATAATTAATCATATAAAGCATAAAAAAAGACTAATTTAACCTGTAGCGACTATCTGCAGACGTGCAACACTTTTAAAACAAAACTTTTTAAAAGCACACACGTCGAAGCCAGGAGCCAAAGGTTAATTAGTCTTTTTGCGTTCAAGTAATTAACTTTCCATTTTTATTTTGCTAGATATTATTATCTATCATTTTTATCTCGAATTAATTTTCTTCTTTTTCTTTAGCTGAATCAGCTATTTCTTGTTTAACTTCTTTCTTTTCTGTAACAGTACCTATTGCCCATTTTTCAAATGGCATTTTAGTTCTGTTTGGACCAACTTCAAGTACAACTCTCTCTTCTTCAACTTTTGCAACTGTAGCGCAAAGTCCACCTATAGTAACAACTTTGTCCCCTACATTTATAGAGTCTCTCATCTGTTTAAGCTCTTTATCTTTTTTCTTCTGTGGTCTTATTAATAAGAAGTAGAATACTGCGAAAACTACTATCCATAAAACCACACTCATAATTAACTGCTGTGCTGGCATTTTAATTCCCTCCAAATATACAATATTTCCTTTATTTTAAGGTCTAAAGAATATTATAACGCATTTATATACATATATCAAATACAGAAACACAATAAATCCTAACAAAAAAACAATCTGCCTAAATCCCCTAATACCAACTTCCAAAACCATTTACCAAAGATAAACCTTCCTCGTTTTCTGAGCAATTTATGTACGAATTATAATTTAAGAAAAGACTGCTGCTATGATTTTGTAAGTAGCCTTTTTTAAGACGTAAACACAAGTAGCTCGCACCGACAATTCTGCAAGCGCCCCATAACATTGAAATGTGTTACATAAATGGATGGGGCTCTGAAGCCTGGAGAGCGAATACTTGTGTTACGTCAAAGGGCTACTACAAAATCTGCAGCAGCCCTTTCTTTTTATAATTCGTATCCATATTTTGTGAAGAATTCTTCTCTAAAATCAAGAAGTCTATCTTCTCTTATTGCCTGTCTTATGTTTTCCATTAATTTTAATAAGAAATGTAAGTTGTGAGTAGTTATTAATCTCGCACCTAATATCTCATTAGTTTTTATAAGATGTCTTATATAAGCCTTAGTGTAGTTTCTGCAAGTGTAGCAATCACATTCTGGATCAAGTGGAGTGAAGTCTTCTGCGTAAGTCGCATTTCTAACAACAACTTTTCCCTGACTTGTCATTGCAGTTCCGTTTCTAGCTATTCTTGTAGGTAGAACGCAGTCAAACATATCCACCCCTCTAATTACACCTTCTATTAAATCGTCAGGACTTCCAACACCCATTAAATATCTTGGCTTGTCCACTGGCATAAATGGAGTTGTATGTTCTAATATGTCGTACATCATTGGTTTTGGTTCACCAACACTTAGTCCACCTATTGCATAACCTGGTAAATCTATTGCAGTTATTTCTTTTGCTGACTGCTCTCTTAAATCCTTGTACATTCCACCCTGTATTATTCCAAATAGTGCCTGTTTTTCAGGATTTTTGTGAGCTTCTTTACATCTTTCTAACCATCTAGTAGTTCTTTCTAAAGAATTTTTAACGTATTCTCTACTAGCTGGATATGGAGCACATTCATCAAATGCCATCATTATGTCTGATCCAAGTGCATTCTGTATTTCCATAGCTTTTTCAGGAGTTAAGAAATGTTTAGAACCATCTAAGTGAGATCTAAATTCTACACCTTCTTCAGAAATTTTTCTAAGTGGCCCAAGTGAGAATACCTGGAATCCACCACTGTCTGTTAATATTGGTTTGTCCCAGTGCATGAATTCATGAAGTCCTCCAGCTTTTTTCACTAATTCGTGACCTGGTCTTAGGTATAAATGATATGTATTTGATAGAATTATCTGAGATCCTATTTCTTTTAATTCTTCTGGTGTCATTGATTTTACTGTTGCCTGAGTTCCAACTGGCATGAATATTGGAGTTTCTATATCGCCATGTGGAGTGTGAAGCACACCTAATCTCGCACCACTCTGTTTACAAGTTTTTATTAATTCATAAGTTACTGCGTACATCTTCTCATCCTTTCTTTTTAATTTTATTTTATCTAATTATCAATTTCTTCTTTTTCCTCGTTTTTCTGGCAAGTGCACACGTGATTTTTGTCTTTTCTGTTTTTGCAGAATATTGGAAGTGCCTTGCATACAAAGTCGACTTTATGATCCTCTAACGTCTTCTCATCTTCGTCGTTTTCATTATGGTCTATCAAGTATTTTTTGATTATAAACAACCCAGCAATCGCAATTACTCCTAAAAGTATCTCTAACATCCCCTCTTTTTTAGGAATTAAAAGCATTTTTCTTGCAATCGCATATAAAAGTGCTTCTATCAGCGCTCCTGGCAAATGCAACGAAAGCATTACAACAAGCTCAACCCCGATTACTAAAAGAAGTATCTGTCCAAGCATGTCATTTAGCTGCTCATACTGAATTATATTTTCAAAATTAACTATATACGTATCCCATATAAGTCTTAGGACATCTATTGTTCCCAAAAATACGGCAATTAATACAACCGCCGCAAGAATTTTTTCGAAAATAAACGCCGTATTTAAAATAAATCCATTCTTTTTGTGTTTCAAATTTCTCAACCCCTAGTTTTATATACATATTAAGAATTCATTATTTTTACTAATTTATTTATCAACATTTCCACTATTTTATGAACATCGCATCTCCAAAGCTGAAGAATCTATATCTTTCTTTTATAGCTTCATTATATGCATTTAGCACATGCTCTCTTCCACAAAGCGCACTTACTAACATTATTAGTGTAGATTCTGGTAGGTGGAAGTTTGTAATTAGGTTGTCTAACACCTTGAATTTGTACCCTGGGTAGATAAATATGTTTGTCCATCCACTCTTTGCTGTCATGTGTCCGTCTTCTTCAGCAGCAGATTCTATTGTTCTACAGCTTGTAGTTCCAACGCATATTACTCTATTTCCATTTTCTTTAGCTTTGTTTATCTTGTCGGCAGCTTCCTGAGTAACCATGTAGAACTCTGAGTGCATTTCGTGGTTTAAAACATCGTCAACTTTTACAGGTCTAAATGTTCCAAGACCAACGTGTAGAGTTACAAATGCTATATCCACACCCATTTCCTTGATTTCTTCTAATAATTCATTTGTAAAATGTAGTCCTGCAGTTGGCGCTGCAGCAGATCCATTGTGTTTTGAATAAACTGTCTGGTATCTTTCCTTGTCCTCTAATTTTTCTGTTATGTATGGAGGAAGTGGCATATTTCCTAATTCATCTAATATTTCCTCAAATATTCCGTCGTAGTGGAATTTTATAATTCTCGCACCTTCATCAGCCATTCCAACTACTTCACCGATTAACTTTCCTCCACCAAATGAGAACTTAGTCCCTATTTTGGCTCTCTTCCCTGGCTTAACTAGTGATTCCCAAGTGTCGTCTGTGTTTCTCTTTAAAAGTAAAAACTCTATCTTTCCACCTGTGTCCACTTTTTCACCGATTAATCTAGCAGGTATTACTCTAGTATCATTTAAAACTAGACAATCACCTGGTTTTAGATATTCTTTGATATCTCTAAAAATTTTATGTTCAATCTCTCCAGTTTCCTTATCTAACACCATAAGTCTTGATGCAGATCTATCTTCTATTGGAGTCTGAGCAATTAATTCCTGTGGTAAATCAAAATTAAAATCGCTTGTCTTCAAATAATCTCTTCCTTTCTTATAATCATTTTTTATAGTTCATCTGGTGTATAACCTGATGTTGTTATTTGACATTTTATTTTTGCATACTCTTTTTATGATAACAAAAAAACAATTTTTTTTCCATAGATATTTACAAATTGACTTTCTTTAAAATTTATCAACGAAACTTTTGTAAGAATATTTTTTACAGGTAAATTTTTCTTTATGTGCAAGTATTTTCAATACATTAAAGGTGTTTTTTTCTAAAATTTTAAAAACTTTCCTCTATTAATATATCATATTTTATTTTGGAATTATTTTTCTTTTGGGAGTGGTAATTTTAGACAAAAAAATAGAGCCCTCTGGCTCTCGTCGTCCCCTTACGGGGAATAATTTTATAAATCCTACCCTCTGAAACCATTGATATCACTAGCCTAAAAACACGATTATCGAGCATGCAAGCGTTTTCACATTTTTAACCTTAAAAAATGCCGATTTTCTCTTAAAAAACCTCTAAAAACGTTGAATTTTCAACATCGAGCACGACACATTAGAAAAATAAGCAAAATCATAAAAAACTTTAAACAAATTAATCTAACATCAATCTCTATAATACAATTATACTATCTAAAAAAACAAATATCAACTCAAAAGACAAACTTCCTCTGATTTTTGCTCAGTACAAACTTTCTCAATTATTCTATAGTTTGAGAGAATAATTAAAGGGAATGTAGCTATCTCATACTACGCGACAATGCAGCTCGACTGCCTGGAGCACGTATGAGATAGTACATTCCCCTTCTTTCTATTCCTCACCTATAGGATAATTGAGATGTTTGTACGCTTTTGGCATTGCCATTCTTCCTCTCGCACCTCTGTTTATGAATCCCAATTGTATTAGATACGGTTCATATACGTCTTCTATTGTATTTCTATCCTCACCTATTGAAGCTGCAAGTGTATCCAGTCCAACTGGCCCTCCACCAAACTTCTCGATGATTGTTTTTAAAAGAGTTTCGTCTACATAATCAAGTCCAAGAGAATCAACCCCAAGTAACTCTAATGCATCTTTTGCTACATCTTCTGTGATGTCGCCATTTGCTCTGACCTGAGCGTAATCTCTAACCCTTTTTAATAATCTATTTGCAATTCTCGGTGTTCCACGTGATCTTCTAGCAATCTCTGCTGCAGATTTATCGTCGATATCTGCACCTAAAAGTCCAGACGATCTCTTAACTATCTGAGCAAGCTCGTCATTTGTATAGTAGTCTAGTTTACAGATTACACCAAATCTATCTCTAAGTGGATTTGTAAGCATACCTGGTCTAGTAGTCGCACCAATTAGAGTGAATTTAGGTAAATCAAGTCTTATACTTCTAGCTGATGGACCTTTACCGATTATAATATCCAAACAAAAATCCTCCATCGCTGGATAAAGAACTTCCTCAACACTTCTGTTTATTCTGTGAATTTCGTCTATGAATAAAACATCATTCTCTTCTAAATTTGTTAGTATCGCAGCTAAATCCCCAGCCTTTTCTATAGCAGGACCAGATGTTATCCTTAAATTAACGCCCATTTCATTGGCAATTATTCCCGCTAATGTAGTCTTTCCAAGACCTGGAGGTCCGTATAAAAGTACATGGTCTAGCTGTTCATTTCTACTTCTAGCGGCTTCAATAAAAATACTAAGCTGCTCTTTTGACTTTTCCTGACCTAAGTATTCATCCAGTGTTTTAGGTCTTAAATTATTCTCAATTTCCACATCGTCCATCTGCATAGTAGACGTTATAATTCTATTTTCATCGAAATCTTCTAGCATTTCCTCGTCAACTTCTCCCTTCTCTACCTCACAATCCAAACTTTACTTTAAATTATTTGATAGGATTTTTCATTAAATATGTAAGTGATTTTCTAATAATTTCCTCAGTTTCCATACCTGGTTTCTTAGTTTTCTTGACAGCTTCTTTTGCCTCAGCCTGTGTGTAACCAAGTGCTATCAATGCATCTACAGATTCGTCTATTGAAATAGCTGCTGGCTGAGCTTCTAATAAAGTAGGCTCAAACTCAATCTGTGTCTTATCTATCTTATCTTTTAATTCTAGTATTATTCTTTCCGCAGTTTTCTTTCCAACTCCTGGAGCTTTTGATATTTTGGCTATATCTTCACTTAAAATATACGCTCCAAGCTGCTTTGGTGTAGCAAATGAAAGAATTGAAAGCCCAACTTTTGGACCTATTTTTGATATTGAAGTCAGCATATCAAACATATTTCTCTCTTCTTCAGAGTGGAATCCACATAAAAACATTTCATCCTCTCTGACTATCAGCTTCGTAAACACCTTAGCCTTTTCGCCGACCTGATACTGAGCTGCTGTATTTGAAGACACCAAAATACTGTACCCTATATCGTTATTATCTATAGTAATACTGTCAAAACCTATTTCCTCGATAGTTCCCTTAATGTATCTATACATAACTTTTTCCTTTCTATAATCATACTTTCTTATAACTATTACTTATTATAATCCCTGAATATTTCTCAAAGTCTTATCCAATTTATTTGCATGAGCATGACATATAGCAATCGCAAGTGCATCGGCGACATCATCAGGCTTAGGCACTTTTTTAAGCTTTAAAAATGAAGTAACACTCTTCTGCACCCGGACTTTATCAGCCCTACCATATCCACAAACTCCCTGCTTGATCTGAGGTGGAGTGTACTCGTAAATAGGAACATTGTTGTGCGCACACGCAAGAAGAGTAACCCCTCTAGCTTGAGCAACAGTAATCGCAGTCTTTACATTCTTATTGAAGAACAGCTCCTCGATTCCAACCTCATCTATATCATAACTCTTTATAATCGTATCAACTCCCTTGTACACCATCTCCAGCCTAGTAGTCAAATCTGTGTGCGCTGGAGTAGTGATTGCACCGTAGTCGATAACTCTAAAATTATTTCCCTTGTATTCAATAACCCCGTATCCAACAATTGCGATACCTGGGTCAATTCCTAAAATAATCAAAATAAAAATCCTCTCTCTTTTAGTTTATATGGTCCGCTCTGTGAACAGAATCGCCCAATTTTATCAAACATATGTACTATTATACCATACAAACAGAAAAAAATAAAATCGTTCAAACTTTTGATATCATCAAAAAAAGACACTCAAAATAAAATGAGTGCCTACTTATTTATTTGCAATTTTCTTATTATTATATTCTTCCTTCAACTCTTCTGCCAACCAACTATCTGACATACAATGAATATCAGATATCCCATTTTTCATTAAAAAATATAAATCAGAATGATAGAATATTCTAAGTGCATCATTTTCAGAAACACCAGTAATTCTTGAAAACTCCATTATAACTCTTGCGTATTTCATATTTAATAAAGTTTTATTTGCTAACATATTCATCACATCC
>SAMEA3387515__coassemble_2329_pt1 | contig 17217 bp, 15 predicted proteins | sample SAMEA3387515__metabat2_high_PE_011 | metagenome-assembled genome bin SAMEA3387515 (sample SAMEA3387515) | Felis catus | biome: Faeces | place: United Kingdom | collected 2012 | reverse complement strand
ATTTTATTAAGTATAAATTAATTTAATTTTATTTTTTTATATATAAGCAAAAAAATACTCCATTTTATATATTATTGTGTTATTTATAAAATGGAGTATTTCAATCATTATATAATATTGTTTTTTTCTATTTATTTTTATTCATACTTTTATAAACATCTATATTTAATTCTAATACATTAACTCTTTCTTCACCAAATATTCCTAAAAATTTAGAGTCTGTATTTTCTTTTATCATTTTATTTAATTTTTCTTCTGATATTCCACTTGCTTTTGATATAGCCGGAACCTGAATTTCTGCTGATTTTACACTTATATTAGGATCTAATCCTGAACCAGATGCTGTCATTAAATCTGCTGGTATATCTTCTCTATTTACTTCTGGATTATTTTTTAAGAATTCATCAATACTAGCTTCCACTCTTTTTTTAAGTTCAGGATTTGATGGAGCATAGTTAAAACTTCCTGAAGATGGTCCTTCGTATGTTCCATCTTCTTTATCTTTTTCTGTATAAGTATTGTAATTAACAGAAGACACTCTTCCTTTAAAGAAATATGGTTCTGTAAATTGCTGCCCTATGTTTTTTGCTCCTACTTTTTCACCATCTACTTCTATAAAACTTCCTTCTGCTTTATCTTTGAATAACACTTGTCCAGTGGCTGTTAAAGCCATTGGATAAGCTATCCCACAAACTAGTATTAAAACTAAACTTAATGAAATTGCATTTTTTAATATATTTTTTAACCCTTTCATTTTTTTCCTCCATAAATTTCTTTTTTAAAGACCTATCATCATTAAAAGTGGTGCTATTAATAAGTCTATTAATTTTATACCTATGAATGGGACGATTACTCCACCACCACCGAATACTATTACATTTCTAAGAAGTAATTTCTGTGCAGACATAGGTCTATATTTAACACCTTTCATTGCTAAAGGTATTAAGCAAGGAATTATTATCGCATTAAATATTAGTGCTGATAAAACTGCACTAAATGGAGTTGCTAAATTCATTATATCCAACATTTCCATCTGAGGTATTGCAACTGTAAATATAGCTGGTATTATTGCAAAATATTTTGCAACGTCATTAGCTATACTGAATGTTGTTAATGCACCTCTTGTTATTAAAAGTTGTTTACCTATTTCAACAACTTCTAGTATTTTTGTTGGGTCTGAATCTAAATCTACCATATTTGCTGCTTCTTTTGCTGATGTTGTACCACTGTTCATTGCAAGTCCAACATCTGCCTGCGCAAGTGCTGGAGCATCATTTGTACCATCACCAGTCATTGCAACAATTTTACCTTCAGACTGTTCTTTTTTAATTGCTTCTATTTTATCTTCTGGTTTACATTCAGCGATAAATCCATCTACGCCTGCTTCTTTTGCTATTGTAGCGGCTGTAAGAGGGTTATCACCTGTACACATTATAGTTTTTATACCAATTTCTCTTAGTCTTTCAAATCTTTCTACTAACCCTGGTTTAACAGTATCTTTTAAATATATTAAACCGTATATTTTATTATCTGCTACAACTACTAGAGGAGTACCTCCAAGTTTTGCTATTTCATTTACTTTTTCATCAAGATCTGATGGTATTTCTCCACCTAAATTTCTAACATATTCTTTTATACTATCGAAAGCCCCTTTTCTTATTTTTACACCATTTGTTAAGTCAAGACCACTCATTCTTGTCTGAGCTGAGAATTCTATAAATTCAGCACCTTCTGCAAGTTCTTCTAATTTTTCTACATTGCAATTCATGTCTTTTGCAAGAGTTACTGTTGATTTTCCTTCAGGAGTATCATCTTTTAGTGAACTTAACGTTGCAAAGTTTATTAATTCTTCTTTTTCTATATTAGCCACTGGGATAAAATCAGCTGCTAATCTATTTCCGTAAGTTATTGTACCTGTTTTATCAAGTATCATTGTATCAACGTCACCACAAGATTCAACTGCTTTACCAGACATTGCTATTACATTAAATCTTGTAACTCTGTCCATACCTGCTATCCCTATAGCAGAAAGTAGTCCACCTATTGTAGTAGGTATTAAACAAACTAAAAGAGCAATCATTGTTGATACTGGTATCTGAACACCTGTGTAATTAGCCATTGGGTATAAAGTTATTAAAACTATCATAAATATTAAAGTTAAACTAACTAATACTGTATTTAATGCTATTTCATTTGGAGTTTTCTGTCTTGAAGCACCTTCAACTAAAGAAATCATTTTATCTAAGAATGATTCCCCTGGATTTGTAGTTATTTTTATTTTTAACCAGTCACTTACAACTGTTGTACCACCAGTTACTGATGCAAAATCTCCACCTGATTCTCTAACAACTGGAGCAGATTCACCTGTTATTGCTGATTCATCAACTGAAGCTAAACCTTCTATAACTTCTCCATCATTTGGTATAACTTCTCCTGTATTAACTAAAACCACATCACCTTTTTTTAATTCGCTTGAACTTATCATTTTTTCATTTCCATTTTCATCAATAAGTCTAGCCATTGTATCTTTTCTTGTTTTCTTTAATGTATCTGCCTGAGCTTTACCTCTACCTTCTGCTACTGATTCGGCAAAGTTTGCAAATAATATAGTTATAAATAATATAATTGTAACCGCCGCATTATATATTCTTATGTTTCCTGAACCATCATTTCCAAATAAGTTTGGCATTAATGTAAGTAAAAATGCTACTACAGTACCTACTTCAACGACAAACATAACTGGATTTTTCATCATATATTTTGGATTCAACTTCTTAAAAGCTTCTACTATAGAGCTTTTAAGAATATCATTAGTTAAAAATTTATTTCCATTGTTTTTCATTTTTATCTATATCTCCTTTATACTCTCCTTACATATTCGTCTATTTTATTACGCCCAAATAGTTAGGTGTTCTGCAATTGGTCCTAATACAAGAGCTGGCAAGAATGTTAATGCTCCTATTATTAAAACTATTGCAACAAGAAGTATTGTGAAAGTAAAGTTATCTGTTTTTAATGTTCCTACACTAGTATTTACTGGTTTTTTATTTGCTAGTGATCCAACAACAGCTAACTGTATAACTATTGCTAAATATCTTCCATAGAACATTGCTGCTCCAGTTGTCATATTCCAGAATAAAGTATTATCTGCTAAACCTTCAAAGCCTGAACCATTGTTAGCTGATGCTGATGAGAATTCATAAAGAATCTGAGATAATCCATGGAATCCTCCATTTGTTATACCTTCAAGTCCAGCCGGAATAGCAACTGCTAATGCAGAAAATGCTAATATTAATAATGGATGAACTATTATTGATAATGCAACTAACTTAACTTCTCTACCTTCTAGTTTTTTTGATAGAAATTCTGGTGTTCTACCAACCATTAATCCACAAAGGAATACTGTAAGTATTGCATACATTAACATATTCATAAGCCCTACACCTTTTCCTCCGAATACTACATTTAACATCATATTTAGCATTGGAACAAGTCCTCCAAGTGGAGTAAGTGTATCATGCATATTGTTTACTGTACCTGTAGTAAATGATGTTGTTATTGTTGTAAATAAAGCCGATTGATCTATACCAAATCTAAGCTCTTTACCTTCCATATTACCCATAGCTTGGCTTAATCCTGCTGCTGCTAATTCTGGGTTACCTGCTTTTTCAGAAGTCCAGCATATTAAAAGACCTACTAAGAATATTATTCCCATAGCTCCAAATACTGCTTTACTCTGTTTTTTATTTCCGATCATATATCCGAAAGCTATAACACAAGCTCCTGGAAGTATCATCATTGAAAGCATTTCTATCATATTTGATACAATTGTTGGATTTTCAAATGGATGAGAAGAGTTTGCTCCAAAGAATCCACCACCGTTTGTACCAACATGTTTTATAGATTCAAGAGCTGCAACTGGACCTCTTGCTATATCTTGTAAATTACCTTCAATTGTTCTTACTGTTTCTGTTCCGCCAAGTGTTTGAGGCACACCTTGAGATATAAGTAAAACACCTACTATAAATGCAAGTGGAACTAAAACTCTTGTTGTTATTCTAACCATATCAACGTAGAAGTTACCCAAAGTTTTTTTCTTTCCTGCAAGACCTCTTATAAATGCCATACAAGCTGCATAGCCAGTAGCTGCTGATGTAAACATCATATAAATTATTACTAGCATTTGAGCTAAATATGATAATCCAGATTCACCTGAATAATGCTGTAAGTTTGTATTAGTCATGAAACTTATTATTGTGTTAAATGAAAGACTTTCTTCCATTCCTCCAATTTCACTAGGATTAAAAAGTCCTATTCCTTGTATTCTAAGAATTAAATATCCTGCAAATATCATAACTGCATTTGTTATGATAATAGCTAAAACATACTGTTTCCAGTTCATTTCTTCCTTATCTATTTTAAATATTTTATAGATAGTATTATCTACTTTGTTAAATATTCTATCGCCAAATGCTTTTTCACAATTGGCAACCTGATATAAGTATTTACCCATAGGAACTACTAATATCATAAACACTATTAAAAATAATATATTCTGTAACATTTTTTCCTCCTGTTTTAATATCTTAATCACTATATTTTATTTTCTATCTAAGTTAGAATCTAATAATTAATCTATAATGTCCTCTGTTAAAATTTCTCTGGGTTTATTAAAGCATAAAGTAAATATGCTAATAAGGCTACTATTACAACTACTAAAAGTATCATTTTTCTCCCTCCATCTAAAAATATTAATTGTTACTTTTCATAAATTTTATTATTTCTGTATTTGTTTTTCACACCAATCAGCAAATAGTTTAACAGATATAATTCCAACTAAAAGCCGTATAATCATTATTACATCCATCATTTCAATTACCTCCTACTTTTTTAGAAGATTTTTTAATATCTTCTTTTTCTTTATCATGTATATAATTTTATGCTTTTATATATAAAAACGGGATTAAAGATAGTGTCTTTAGGATTAAGATTGTATCAAGATTTATACTTTATCTTTATACTTTCTTAACACAAGAAAAAAATTAACAAAAGAAAATATTTTCCTATAAAATTCAATAAAAAAAGAGATTAATATAGATACAATAATTATTTTTAAATAATAAATTCAAAAATAAAATATCGTAAATACATCAATCTCTTTCTTATTCTAATTATATTTCATCGTTTAATCTATATCCCACACCAACTTCTGTCATTATATATTGGGGATTTGCAGGTTGTTTTTCTATTTTTCTTCTAATTGTCGCCATAAATACTCTTAATGACTTGGTTTCTCCACCTATTACTCCACCCCATATTTTTTTTATAATATAATTATGTGTTAATACCTTTCCATGATTTCTTGCTAAAAGGGATAATATTTCGTATTCTATTGGTGTTAAATGTATATTTTCTCCTGATACAGTCACCTTTCTCTTATCGTAATCTATGAACAAATCTCCCACAGAAAAAGTATCTTCCTTTTCTTCCTCGGGCATAGAAATATCTACAGATTTATTTTCTTTATGTCTAAGAGCAACTCTAACCCTTGCAAGAAGTTCAACTATTGAAAATGGCTTTGTTATGTAATCATCAGCTCCAGTATCAAATGCTTCCACTTTTTCTCGATCTTGTTCTCTAGCGGATACTACAATTATTGGAAGGTCCGAAATCTGCCTAACCGTTTTAATAACATCAATACCATCTATATCTTCAAGACCTAAATCAAGTAGCATAACATCTGGAGATTTTGCTATAGCATTTTGGACTGCTTCTTTTCCAGTTGAACTCTCTATTACTTCATAATCTTGAGTTGTTAAAGCTGTACATATAAATTTTCTAATTGTACTATCATCTTCTACAACAAGTATAAGTTTTTTACTCATTTTTTATCCTTCCTTACTCTTCATCTTCTTTTAGTGGAAGATTAAAAATAAATTCAGCACCACCTAATTCTTGACTATTTCTAACCTTTATTTCTCCACCATGTGCATTTACTATAGATTTGCATATAGAAAGACCTAAACCTACGCCTTTTCTAGAGTCTTTACTTTTTCTTTCTCCAGTATAGAATCTATCAAATATATGACTAGCTAAATCATCTGATATACCTGGACCATTATCTGAAAATTCAAACCAAGCATTGTCATCATCTCTATATACTCTTATATTAATCTTACAACTACTTGTTGCATATTTCAATGAATTATCAACTAAATTAACAAATACTTGTTCTATTAATTTCGCATCCATTGGAACAAATATCAATTCATCTGGTATATCAATTTCCACATCTGCATCGTTCAACCTTCTTTTTATATGGGACAAGGATTCTGATAATACCTCCTCTACAAGCTCTGGTTCTTTTCCAACCTTTAATTTTCCTTCATCTATCTTTGTCATACTTAGTAAATTTTCCACTAATCGTATTAACCATTGAGAATCTTCGTATATACCATTTAGTAATTCGTCTGTAATCTCTTCACTTATTTCATTTTTATTTTTTATAATTGTACTTACAGCACCGGATATCCCTGCAAGTGGAGTTCTTAAATCATGAGAAATAGCTCTTAAAAGGTTACTTCTAAGCCTTTCACTTTCCATTTCTAGTTTATCTTTTTCTCTTGATTCTGCTAATTCTTCCCTATCAAGTGCAATACTTACCTGCGCTAATACAGTTTCTATAAATATTTCATCATCTGTATCTATATTTTTAACTTCTGATGAAACACCTACAGCACCATGAATTTTTTTAATTCCTTTTATAGGAATATATAGTCCTACAGCACCACTAAGTGTATCTGTAAAATGACCTGCATTCATACCATTATTAACAACCCACTTTGCAACAGCAATTTCGTTTGGAGAAATCATTATATTATTTTCAAAGTCATGTTCTGTTACATCATTGATACTCTTATGTTCAAATTCTATTTCATTATTTTTTCCCTTATATTTAATATAGTATATTTTTTCTTCATTTTTCATAACTAGGGAAACATCTCTTTCAAGACTAACACTTAAAATTTCTAATGCCTTTTCTATTATATCTTCTTTTCTAGATACCTTCAAAAATGTCCTACTTATCCGATAAATCATCTGTGTATGTTCTTCTCTTTTACTTGCATTATTAGCCTGGAATTTTATATTAGACATTAAAGCACTTGTTATTATTCCTATTACGCAGAACACAGCTAAAGTTATAATATAGCTTGGATCTGCTATAGATAAAGTATATTTTGGAATAGTAAATAGATAATTTACTATTGTTATATTTAAAAATGCACTTAAAATACCTAGTGTATAACCATTTGTCCAAAGAGACACCATAGAAACACCTAGCATATAAACTAACAAAATATTATCTTTTGCAAATCCTATCGACTGTAAAACATAAGCCATAACAGTAATAAAAATACTTATAAGAATAAATTTTATAATATCTACTCTAGAAACAGAAAAAGCTCTCTTCAGTTTGGATTTATTATTATTTTTATTTACCTTATTCGAATGAATTTCGTTTCTAAACGGAATTATAAGAATATCTATATTATCTATATTATCTAATAATTTATCAGCAATATCCTTTTTAAATTTCCTTTTAAATTTGCCTTTATCAGAGTGATCTCTACCAATTATTATTTTAGTTACATTTCTTACCTTAGAATATCTAATAATTTGCTCTTCTGGGTTTTCACCATGTAATATTACTACTTCTGCACCCAATTTTTTTGCAAGATCCATATTTTCGCCAAGCCTTTTTTTAGACTCTTGACTAATTGAAGACATATCTGATGGCTTAACATATATTGCAATCCATTTTGCTAAAGAAGAATCTGCTATTCTATACGCCGTTCTTATTACTTTTGATGAAGATGTTGACGGACTTATACACGCTAATAATATATCTGATGTAGGTTTTACACCTGAATCAGCTTTTGACATTCTTGATATCTGAACTTCTTTATTGACACGATCTGCAGTTTTTCTAAGTGCAATTTCTCTAAGTGCAATTAAATTATCTTTTACAAAGAAATTTTCTTTAGCTCTTTCTGCTTGAGTTTTTTCGTAAATTTTACCTTCTTTAAATCTCTCTAATAATTCTTCTGGCTCAATATCAATAAGTTCTATTTGAGTATAAGAATCACCTATTACTTTATCTGGTACTGTTTCCTTTATATTGATATTTGTTATTATTTCCATAATATCATTTAGACTTTCAAGATGTTGAACATTCAAAGTTGTGTATACATTTATTCCTGCCAATAAAAGTTCCTCTATATCCTTCCATCTTTTATTATGTCTAGAACCTTTTGCATTTGTATGTGCAAACTCATCTACTAATATAGTGTGTGGTCTTCTTTTTAATGCAGCATCTATATCAAATTCATTCAATTTTATTCCCTTATATTCAACTTGCTTTACTGGAATTCTTTCTAAGCCATCTAATAAAGCCATTGTATCTGGTCTTGTATGGGGTTCTATGTATCCAACTACCACATCTATCCCATTATCTTGCAAGGAATGAGCCGCTTCTAACATCGCATAAGTTTTACCAACACCCGCAGCATATCCAAAGAATATTTTCAATTTTCCTCTTGAAGTTTCTTCTTCTTTAATTTTTTCGAGTATACTATCTGGATCTGGTCTTTCCATAGACTATACCTCCCTTTAATTGTAAAATTTATTCTCCTTTATTTTTTGTGAAACACAACTGTTATCATCATTAAAACACTTGTAAATAAATTAAATAAAAGTAGATACATAGCAAAAACATCTATTTTTAAGTATAAATTATTATTCATAATTATAGGTAATATTAATATTATTACAGCAACAGATTTTATAATCATTTTTATATAATCTATAACCTTTATTATTTTTTCGGATTTAATAACTTCCCTACTTATACCTATTATCATAGGTATTTTTGCAGGATCTGAGTCATTATCTATAATATCTCCAAAACTTTTTACATCTTCATTTGAATTTCCCATAACTATTGAAACATCTGCATTTGCTAGAGCATATATATCATTTTCTCCATCTCCTACAACAGCAGTTTTATCGCCAACACTTTGGCAATCTTCAACAAAATCCAATTTATTATCAGGAGTTGCCTCTGATATAAATTTATTAATTCCACATTCTGCTGCTATGGTTGCAGCTGTTAAAGGATTATCTCCTGTCGCTAATACTATATCGTATCCACTATTTTCCAATTTTTTAAAAGATTTTTTTAACCCTTCTTTTACAATATCTTTTAAATAAATTACCCCTAATACTTTATCATTCACAGCTATTGATAAAGGAGTTCCCCCTTTCATAGAAATTTTTTTACTTATTTCTTTACATTCAATAGGATAAGTTCCTCCATTATCTTCTACAAATTTTTTTATTGCTTTTTCAGAACCCTTTCTAATTTTAAACCCTTCTAAATCACATCCACTAATTCTACTACCTAATGCAAATGAAATAGGTTTAATATCCTTTTGACCAATATATTTTCCTCTTAAAGAATACAATTTTTTTACATATACTAATATACTTTTTCCTTCTGGAGTATCATCATATGCTGAACTCAATGCTGCAGCTTCTGCAACATCATCTTCAGATATGTTTCTAGCAGGATAAATTTTTATTGCCTCTCTATTACCAAATGTAAGAGTTCCTGTTTTATCTATTAAAATTGTTTTTACATCAGCTAATTTTTTTATTGAATTTATATTTTTTAAATCTATATTATAATATTTTAAAATTTCACCTTTAAATAGCTTTAAAAATTTAAAAATATTATATATATCATCTGGCAATATTGCTATGTATATACCTAAAAAATAAAATATTTTTTCAAACAAATCTATTTTATTGTAATGTGAATATACAAGTATAATAAGTATTGCTACGATTATTGATAATACAGTACTTTTATTTTCTCTTGATCTTCTATCTAAATCATCTATAACTCTTTTATTTATTGTTCTTTTATTTTTAATTTCACCAGAATTTGATTTTGCTTTAACTACTAAAGAATCCGATATTAGTTTAGTTCCTTCTTTTACTGAATCTCTTTCGCCACCTTCTTCAACCAAAACAGCTGCACTTTCACCTGTTATACAGCTTTCATCTAAAAGAGCTACTCCATCAATCACTGTTGCATCACAAGGAACTATATCTCCTCTATTTAATATAAAAATATTTCCTTTTTTTATATCTTTTACATCTATTTTTTCAGCATATCCATTTTCTAAATCAACAATTTTTGTTACTGTTTTTGTTTTTTCTTTTGATTTTATCTCTCTTGTTATATCTTTTTCATACTTAGAGTTAAAGTATCTTATCAGTATACTTAAAAATGCAACTAAAAGTGAAAATAAAAATACATATATATCTATATTAGATGCATTTTTATCAAAAACTCTTGCTACTAACATAAAAAACATAACAGTTATAGATATAATTATAGAAACAGATTTTAAGCTTTTTCTTATATATCCAAATTTTAAATCTCCATTTACATCTTTATTTGCTTTATATTCATATATACCTGATAATATTTTCATATACAACACCCTTTCATATTTCTTATATCTTAAATATAACAGTTAAAATATAAAGCTAGGATAAAAATGTATTCTTTAAGCATTAAGATTATATAAAGATTGTATAAATACCAACTAACATCATTTTTATTATGGCAAAAAATTCTCTTACATAAAATACTGGTATCAAATACCACTTAGTTCTTTCTGTGTAAAAACTTAACTTCTCATATCCAGCTCTTTTGGCATACTTTTCGCTTCTAAAAGCGTGAAAATCTGTAGTAACTACCTTAACATCTACATCAGCTACATTTTCCTTACTGTCCTTTTCTATTTTATCTCTTGAAAACTCAAAATTCTGCATAGTGTTTACAGACTTATCTTCCTTGATAATCATCTCTGGTTTAATTCCTCTTTCAACAAGATATCTTTTCATAGCCTCGGCTTCAGAGATATTTTCTCCATCTCCCTTCCCACCAGACACAACTATCTTACAATCGTCGTCATTATTTTTAACGTATTCAACTGCTCTATCAAGTCTTCCTTTAAGTGTAAGTCCTGGCTCATTCCCCATCACTCTAGCTCCCAAAACGATGATATAATCACAGTTTTCCGTACTTTTCTTAGGAAATGCGATAATCATTCCCTCAACAGCGACGAATATTATAATCGCCACAGCTGCACAAATTTTTACAATCATATATAACCACCTATGTTTTTTAATCTTATCTCTAGTGAAGTGGTACACCAAGCAAATTGTTCCAAGTACAAAGAAAAATCCACTAAATGCAACCCCATTCATAGCGAAAAACAGTATTCCAAAGTATAAGTAGAACACAATCGCTAAAAACAAACTAATACTCATAAATACCAACTCCCGCAAATCTCAAATTTAGTAAATTTCAACTATTTTCTATACAACTCAAATGCTGTATACTCATCTTTTTCTCTATATCCAAGTTTCTTAGCAAGCTCTATAGATCCTTTGTTGTGGGCATCCCAACTAGGATATATCCCTCTTTCCAAGCACTTCAATATTATGCTTGCCCCACAAATAAGCGCATATCCATTTCTTCTATGCTGCTCATTTGTGTCTATCTCGATTTCAATTCCACCTTCAAAAGTACAGTATGAAGATGCTCCAGACACGATTTCATTATTACTTCTATCCAAAAGAACAACTCCTATACCCTTTTTAGAATAGTCTTCGTAATTATTATAAATTCCAACCAAGTCTTTGCTCCACTCATTTTCTAAACATCTCTTATATATTTCTTCATCTATATCCAAAATTTCAAATCCTTCTTTTGCAGAACTTTTTATCTCGTTCAATTTATCCACGTCAAACTGGCTCATATCTTCAAATGTAGAATATCTCTTAATTTCTTTTAACTCCGGCACACCTTCTAAATCTACATCAAATGTATTTCTAACAAGTTCTGCCCACTTATCATTTTGAGGTATAATTATATCCATCTCACCTTTTTTATAATCATATTTTAAAAGATTTTCATTAGGCTCTCCTGCAAACATCCTAAAATCTCCAATCACAGCAACAGCAGATTTTGGATTATCTAAGTCAAGAGAATACACTTCTCCCATAATTCCCTGCAGACAAGACAGCAAGAAATTATTCTCCCAATCTCCAAACAAGCCTTTAACTTTTTCTATATCCTTAATTTTTACTATTTTATCCATAAAAACCTCTACAGTCCAAGCTCCTTTTTCTGAGAATTTCTACTCAATCTCATTAAAAGCTCAAAAACTTCCTTTATATCATCCTCGTATTTCTTATCTTTTAAATTATCCACAGCTTTCTGAAGAACAACTTCCTCTCTACTACTCTGTAGCACTTCCATTCCGTTCTCTTTCTTATAACTAGCAACCTTTAAAACAGTTTTCATTCTCTTTTCAAAAAGCTGCACAATCTCTCTATCTATCTCATCTATTTCAACTCTATATTCATCAAGTTTAGTCATATTAATCTCCTTTTCAAATATCAACTATCTAAAATCTACATTCCGTAAAGCATATCCAGCATAGCTATTGCAGCTGCTGATTCAATCACACTAACAGCCCTCTGAACTATACAAGGATCATGTCTGCCATTTACCTCAATCTCTGTATTTTTCACATCTCCATCGCTTCTCAAATCAGCCACGTTTACAGTACGCTGCTTGCTAGCAATTGAAGGTGTTGGCTTAATTACAACGGTAAATACAACTGGCATACCATTTGTAATTCCGCCGATTACACCACCATTATTATTGGTATAAGATAAAATATTCCCATTATCATCGACATACATCTCATCATTTGCTTCTGAACCGTACATTTTAGAAATATCAAATCCCTCGCCAAACTCAAGCCCTTTCACAGCAGGAATTGAAAACATCATACTAGAAATAACAGATTCTACAGAATCAAATATCGGACTTCCTACACCAGCATTTATCCCTACAATAGCACACTCAATCCTTCCACCTACAGAATCTAAATTCTCTCTAGCTTTTAAAATCTCAGCTTTCATATCATCTTCAAGACTTTCATCTATTAGTGGAAAATCAGAATACGAAAGGCTTTCAATTAAATTATCATCTATATTAGTGTAATCAAAACTACTATCCTCAATCTCCTTTATCGATTTAATATGAGAAACAACCTTTATTCCCTTCTTTTCTAAAATCTGTCTACAAATCGCTCCAGCAAATACAATCGGAGCTGTTAATCTACCAGAAAAATGTCCTCCACCACGATAATCATTAAAACCATTGTATCTCACAAATCCAGTATAATCAGCGTGTCCAGGTCTAAAATTATCCCTTATCTGAGTATAATCTGCTGATTTTCTATCTTTATTCTTAATAGTTGCGCAAAGTGGAGTACCTGTAGTTCTTCCTTCAAAAAATCCACTCACAATATTTGTTTTGTCGTCCTCTTTTCTTGCGGTAGACATCCTATTTTTTCCAGGCTTTCTCCTGTCCATCTGTCTTTCTACTTCATCCAAATCTATCTCAAAACCTGGCTCCAAACCGTCTATAACAACGCCGATTTCACTTCCATGCGACTCACCAAATACTGATATTCTTAAATTTTTTCCCCACATACTACTCATGCAAATCACCACCAATCACTTCAACGCATCCACCTAATTTTTCAAAGTCCTCAAAAAATCTTGGATACGATTTAGAAATACACTCAGCGTCTTTTATAACTATCTCTTCCTCACAAATTGTAGACGCTATAGAAAGCATCATACAAATTCTATGATCCTTGTGGCTCCAAACTTCGCAGCCACCCTTTAACTTCTTATTTCCATTTCCATGTATTATAAGAGAGTCTTCTCTTTCTTCTATATTTGCACCTAGTTTTGAAAGCTCTTCATTTATCGCACTAAGTCTATCACATTCTTTAATTCTAAGCCTTTTTGCATTGACAATCTCTGTCGTACCATTTGCAAATGCCGCACAAACAGAAAGAACAGGTATAATATCTGGACAATCTGTTGCATCTATAATAGTACTATTTAAAGAGTTTACCTTCATTTTTATATCGTCGCACTCGTCGTAAACTCTCTCGCAACCCATTCTCTCAAGGATGTTCACAGTAGCCTTATCTCCCTGAATTGAGCCTTTTCTAAGACCTTTTACATTCACATCGTTTCCAATGGCATCGACACACAAGAAAAATGCTCCTTGAGAAAAATCTCCCTCTACTGTGTACTCATTATAATCTGTATTTTCTCCTTTGCAATTATACTTTTGATTGCCCTTTATCCTAAACTTTCTGTATTCGTCGTGCTCAATCTCTATCCCAAAATCCTTCAAACTTGCAAGAGTTATATCTATATAGCTCTTAGACTCTATATTGTCTAATATATTTATAACTGAGTCATCTTCAAGCATTGACAGTGCAAATAACATCCCTGTTATAAACTGAGAACTAATATTTCCAGGAATATCATACTCTCCAGCACCTAGTTTTCCATCTATTTCTAGGTAATTCTCTCCTTTTTCGTACTTAATTCCATTCTTATCAAAAATATCGTAGTAAACATCTAAAGGTCTTTTTCCTAGATTTCCACTCATCTCAAATCTACACTTATATCCAAGTACCGCAGCTATAGGTATCATAAACCTAAGAGTAGATCCAGACTCATTGCAGTCTATAACGTGTAAATCATTGTCAGTTTCTATTTCTTCTCCAGCATTTTTACGAATTCCTTCGATTTCTATACTCATATCGCCAACTTTTGAAACTGCTCCAAAAGATTTCACCGCCTCAAGAGTTGCTTTTATATCATCAGATAATTCTATATTGTTTATAATACTTTTTCCTTTCGAAAGAGCTGCACAAATAAGCGCCCTGTGTGCAAAACTTTTTGACGGCGGAATTGTAAGCTCACCAGAAAGCTTTGACGGTTTTATCCTTATATCCATTAAAATTCCTCTCTTTTCTCTATTTCTTATAATTTAGTAATTTATACGATAATTATCAAATCAATTTTGTTATTTCACATCATTCTCTTTAGAAACTATAACATTCCATTCTTTTTAAACAAATGTATACCAATTAATATTATTAAAATCATTATAACAATTGTAATAGGGTATCCATATTCCATACCAAGCTCTGGCATATACTTGAAGTTCATCCCGTATATACCTGTTATAATCGTAAGCGGTGCCGATATTGCAGTTAATATAGTCAGCTTTGTTATAAGTGAGTTTGTCTTTTCATTGACCTTTGAGTCGTAAATATCTAAAAGCTTATCTGCCAAATCTCTCGTCGAAATTGAAAACTCGTACAACTTATCTATACCAAAGTCTATCCCCTGCATATCGTTGTACTCCTCAAGCTCGACCTCTTTTAAAAACCTAACATTCTCGCTTACAGCATTGTCTGTTATATAAATAAGCGGTCTAATATTTTTAACAACCTTTCTCGCAATTGCCCTAACTTTATTAATCTCTTCAATGTGGCTACTGTTTGCATTGTCCATCATATCATCCTCAATATCTAATATCCTATCCTCTAACATCTCCAAAAACTCAAAACCATTCATTATATACTCTTTAATAATGTACTGATTTATTTTGTATAAGACGTATCTCGTACTCTTATCAGACTTAGTCTTATTCAAAATCAAATTTTTCATAAATTTATATATAAAGCTCTCCTCCTCAGCCACAGTGAGTATAAAATTATCGGCTGTGTATATATGAGCCTCAAATTCTCTTATCTCTTCATCTATGTATTCGAGAGATCTTAAAGCTATAGAGTCAAAACTTTTATTTGGATTTATCCTGATAGAATTGTCAAAACTCATACAGTCGAAAAAGAAATCTTCATTTATCCCTAAAGTTTCCTTTATCTTACAAAACTCATCAACTTTTGACAGTATTACATAATCTCGCTGCGAGTCGTATCCTTCTTCAAATCCATCTAAAACTTTATTTTCCTGCAATTCCAATATCTTCATCTCTCTCACCTACTTGTTTTTAATTTTAAAATTTTTTATTTATTATATCAAGTATACCATATTGAAGCCTATTACTGAAATTCGTTCTTCTTTTCATCTATTACATATGACAGTTTAACAAGTTTTTTTCAATTATTTTCACAAAAGTGTAGTATAATAAGAAATAAAATTGAAATTTTCTTAAGGAGTTGATAAAAAATGCTTACCCAGAGTGAAAAAAATATTCTTTCTTTTGTAAAACCGTTCGCTATCGAGGACAGAAAGGTTTTAATGAGAGATAATTTTATAGATGAAAAGATAAAAAATATGAATATAGATGAAATAAGGGAAACTGTGCTTTCTCTAGGAGAAAAAGGATATTTATGTGCAAAGGAATTTATAACTGGAACTGTTATGATTATGGAAGTGTATCAAAAAGGTATTGAATACGACCAGCCAGCAGATGATTTAGGTACTATGCCAGAGTTTTCATTTAAAAGAGGAAACTTCGAAACAGAAGTAGAACAGAAAAAATATAAATACACAACACCTATAGAGCATATAAAACAGTACAATGCTTTTGAAACTGAGGAAGATAAGAAAAAAGAAATTGAATATAAAAGACAGTACGAGTATAGAAAACCTGCAGAATACAAAAGACCAGAAAATACTGTAAATACTGTAAATTCTACTAATGCAGATGCTGCATCTTCTTATTATATAAATAAAAATACAGATTATTTAGATATAAAGAAGATGATTTTCGCTGATGAAAGAATTTCTGAATCAGATCAGAAAAAGCTATTAAAACTAATAACACTGATTGAAACTATGACAGAAAGCAACGTTCCTCTTCCAAAAGGGGCTTTTGTTGAATACGACGATGTTATCTGCAAATACAGCTGGATTACAGATGTTATAGGTAGAGTGCTTATGAATAAGTACTTCCTTGCATAGTAGGATTTTATTATTTAGTTGTTTTAAATTGGCTTATTATATTATTGTTTAAATATTAGGAGGGGATTTTATGAAAAAAGTATTACTAACTTTGATGAAAACTTTGGTTATTTTAATGCTTGTAGTTGTAATGGTTCCTTCGTTTCTCATATTACTTTTAAATTATGATAAAAGTAGAATGAGATAAATATTAATACCATTAAAAAGACCAGCTATTAAAAGTCAATAGCTGTAATAAAAAAATAATAATATTTTAAA
>SAMEA3387515__coassemble_2322_pt1 | contig 17300 bp, 13 predicted proteins | sample SAMEA3387515__metabat2_high_PE_011 | metagenome-assembled genome bin SAMEA3387515 (sample SAMEA3387515) | Felis catus | biome: Faeces | place: United Kingdom | collected 2012 | reverse complement strand
TTTTATTTCTTCATTTATGCTGCTGATAAATGATATTTTGTTTTTATTTTTGCCTTGTCAAATGCAAGCCCTACTACTATGAATACTATTGCACTTCCTAAAGGCTGTACAAGTCCTACAAGACTCATTACAAATGCCGCCTGCATACTACCAATCATTATTCCTTCTGCAAACATATAAAGCACAGTTCCTACTATACCAGCTACTAAAGTAGCTACAACGTTTCTTGTGTTTATTATTTTGTCTGTTTTATTTGTAAAGAAAAGTACTAATATTGGTTTTATTATCATTGTTGGTATAGCCCATATAGCAGCCCCTGTTGCTATGTCAGCAAGTCCTGCTCCTATTGCAGCTGCAGCCATTGCATATGGTGTTGGAAGTAATACTGCTGCTAAGTAAATAAACGCATCCCCTACATGTACATATCCTCCATTTCCTCCAACTGGTATATGAAGGATATAGGCTGTTGCTAAAAATACTAATGATGCCAATAATGCTGCCAGTACAATTAATCTCGTTTTTTTGTTTGTTTCTTCATTGCTCATTTTTTTATCCCCCTCGGTAAAACAATTATTCCTAAAACAGTATAAACTGTTTTCTTCTATGCTTATATAATAACTTATATCATACAATTTTGAAATATGTTTGTGTAAATTTCTTTAATCTCTATAATTGTATGATTACATTAATTTTGTAAGCATACAATTATTCTTTTGTTATTTATTTTATATTGGAAGCATAAAAAAAGATTGTAGCATTTATTTAGCTACAATCCTTTTGTATCGATTTAAGAGTCCCTACTTGTAAATTCTATAGTGAATAACACCGCATTTCCTCTGTTTGTCATTTTGTACTCAAATCCATGCTTAGCAAGAATCTGACTTGTTAAGTAAAGACCTAGTCCACTTCCTCCAGTTTTTCTAGAGCGAGATTTCTCAACTCTAAAGAATGGATTAAATATATTTTTAAGAGATTCATCAGAAATTGTTATTCCAGTATTTTCAACTTCTAATATAGAAGGTCTAAATCCTCTTTCTATAAATCTAATATTTATATTCTCTCCTTCTGGAGTATATTTTATAGCGTTATTTATGATGTTATACAATGCCTTTGAGAATTTATCCTTATCAGCATTTATTTTTGCATCACTACTAATTGCAACTCTAGTCTTTAAATTTTTCTCGTCTATAAGAAATTCCTGTCTTTTTAGGATAACCTCTACAAGTTCTTTAACACTAAGTGTTGTTGGTTTAAAGGATGCAGACATTATATCTGTCTTAGAAATTTCAATCATTTCATTTACCAGATCTTTAAGCTCTTGAGTAGATGTATATGATTCCTTCAGATATTTATCCCTATCCTTGTATTTACCAATATTGTATATCATACCTTCAAGCTGCCCACTTATTATCGTTATAGGAGTCTTTAGCTCATGAGATATAGTTGCGATAAACTCTCGCCTATTCTCTTCCTCTCGTCTCTCTTTTTCAATTATCTCTATAAGCGGCTTAGTAATTGTATTTGAATATATATATGCACCCAAAATACCAATCAATATTGCGGCAAATATCGTAAATGGAACTAAATTTCTAAGTACCTTATTTGCCTCATTAATGGGCTGTAAAGGCATAATTATATCCAGAACACAGCTTTCATCCATCTCTTTAATATTTACCTCTGTAGATAATCTATACTCGCTGTTTAGGCTATTCATTAAATATTTACTGTATTTTAGAAAGACTACTTCATTTTTACCATAAATTATATTACCTTCTTGGTCTCTTAGAAGTATTGCTAAATTTTGCTCCTTGGACATTCTGTACAAATCCTCTTCAAACCGGCTTATATCCTCACTTTCAGCAGCTGCAACAGCTTGCTTTACAGAATCCTGAAGGGCTTCTATCTTATATCTGTGATAATACTTAGGCAATAGAAAATACAACATACCGTAAATTAAAAGCGCAATAGCAACAAGTAATGCTGTTGTTATAGAAAACAGCTTATACTTGATGTTCATGTTTTGCCAACGCTTATATATTCTTGTCAAGTGTGTATCCTATTCCTTTTACAGTTTTTATATAAGGAAGAGTTATTTTCTTTCTTATATTTTTAATATGTGCATCTACTATTCTTGTATCTCCGTAGTAGTCGTATCCCCATATGCTATCTAATAGGCTTTCTCTTGTTATTACCTGTGGGTATTTTTCTATAAGCTCTTTTAGTATATTAAACTCTTTAAGAGTTAACTCAATTACATCTCCATCTATCTCAGCTAAATATGTATCTAAGTTTAATTTTAATTTTTCAAAAGTTATAAAGTTATCATTTATTGTTTTATTACTTCTTCTCAGTATAGCCTCTACTCTTTTAACAAGTAAGTTAAATGAGAATGGTTTTGTTATATAGTCATCACACTCTATTTCAAATCCTTTTAACTGGTCGCTCTCCTGATTAAGAGCTGTAAGGAATATTATAGGTACACTAGATGTCTTTCTGATCATCTTACATACCCCATATCCATCTAGGTTAGGCATCATTATATCTAAGATTATAAGGTCATAGTTATTTTCCTTAAATTTCTGCATACCTTCTATTCCATCATTTGCTGCATCAACATTATATCCCTCTGCGCTTAGGAATTCTGTTATTAAATCCTGTATGCTAGCATCGTCTTCAATTACTAATATAGAAGAATTCATTTTATCCCTCCTTATAAATTCATACTCCATTATATTATATCACACTTTCCTCTTTTTAACTTCATTATAATTTCGAGTAATTTTCTAAATTTTACTCTTCGAAGCTTAATTAAACCTATATTTTTTTAATTTGAGAAAAATTTAATATTTATAAATAAAAAAAAGAGCTTCTTGTCTATGATTATAGACCAAAAGCTCTAATATTTTCAATATATTTTAATAAAATATATTTCTTTTAACATTTAATAATTAAATTTATTTTTTAAATATTTTTTAATCTCTTTCTTTTTTTAACTAGAAATCTATTTTATCTATTATACCAGCCAAATACGCCATAACAACACCGTAGTTAGTCATCGGTATATTTTGCTCTTTTGCAGCTTCGATTCTAGATAATACATATTTTCTGTTAAACATACATCCACCGCAGTGAATTATTAAATCGTATTTACTTAAGTCCTTTGGAAAATCTCTACCAGCAACTATATCAAAAGTAAGTCCTTCACCGATTTTTTTTCTAAGTCTGTTTGGAATTTTCACTCTTCCTATGTCTTCTTCAAGTGGAGCATGAGTACAAGCCTCTGCTATTAATACTCTAGAGTTTTCTGTTAAATTTTCTATAGCTTTAACACTCTCTCTATAATATTCTATATCGCCTTTAAAGTCTGCAAATAGCACTGAGAATGAAGTCAGTCTACTTTCTTTAGGCTTTTTATTGTATACTTCTCCAAAAATCTGTGAATCTGTAATGATTAAATCTGGAGGAGATACAAGTTTTGACATCATCGCCTCCATAGTATCTGCAGTAGAGCAAAGAACTAGACATTTGTTATCTAGTAAATCCCTTATTGTCTGAACCTGAGGAAGTATTAATCTTCCTTTTGGTGCCTGTATATCCTGAGGCATAACTAGTAAGACAGTATCTCCGTCTTTTACAATTTTTCCAGTTATACTTCTCATCGAATACTCTTCAGGTAAAAGTCTTATTAATTCTTCTCTAATAAGCTCTACACCTTTTTTATCAACTGCACTAGTTAATATAGGTTTTATTTTTAATTCATCTGATATTTTTTCTACAGATGATTGAAGATTTTCATTTGATATTTTGTCTATTTTATTTATTACAACTAAATATGGAACTTTAGCCTTTTTAAGTTTAGATATCCATTCTTTTTCAATTTCAATATCTAGTTTAACATCATTATTTTTATCACCAATTATATTTTCATCAGAAATCACTACAATTGCTATATCTGTTTTGTTTACAGCATCAAGAGTTCTTTCAACCCTCATCTGTCCTAATTCACCCTCATCATCAAATCCTGCTGTATCTATAAATACAACAGGACCAATTCCATGAAGTTCCATAGATTTATATACAGGATCTGTAGTAGTTCCAGCAAAATCAGATACTAGTGATATATTTTGACCAGTTATAGCATTTATTAATGAAGATTTTCCGTTGTTTCTTCTTCCATATATTCCTATGTGTAGCCTTTCTGCCCTTGGAGTTTCATTAAGTCCAGCCATATTTCTCTCCTTGTTATATGTTTTTATAGATTAATGGTGTGTCAGAAAAATACCAACACACCATATTTTTATAATTAAAATTTATTAGAATCTAAAATCTCTTTTTCCTTCATCTATTGCATTTAAGTATTTTATACAAGTTTCTTTAGCTTTTGGATTAGTTATATTTTCTAATTCTCTTTCTATAAGGGCTTTACCTTTCTTTCTAGTATCTTCTGAAGCATAGTCATCTAAGTATTCGTTAAGAGTTAGAAGTGCATTTGGCTGGCAGCAGTTTGCTATCTGACCAGTTTTTGCAAGTGACATAAATCTATCCCCTGTTCTTCCTTCTCTATAGCAAGCAGTACAGAAACTTGGTATAAATCCACCATCTAATAACCAATTAACAACCTGGTCTAATGTTCTTGTATCACTTACATCAAACTGAGCTGAGTTATCTTCTTCTGGTTCTGGCTCTGCATATCCACCAACACTTGTTTTAGATCCTCCACTTATCTGAGAAACACCTAATTCAAGAACTTTTTCTCTTGATTTCTGAGATTCTCTTGTAGATATTATCATACCTGTGTAAGGAACAGCTATTCTTATTACAGCAACTATTTTGTGGAATATTTCATCAGATATAGCATTTGAGAAATCATCAGTGTCTATATCATCTGCTGGACAGATTCTTGGAACACTTATTGTATGTGGTCCAACTCCCTGAGCTGCTTCAAGATGTTCTGCATGCATTAAAAGACCTACAAAGTCGTATCTATACATTTCAAGTCCAAATAGTACACCTATACCAACATCATCTATTCCACCTTCCATGGCTCTATCCATTGCTTCTGTATGGTAGCAGTAGTCGTGTTTTGGACCAGTTGGATGAAGTAGTTCGTAGTTTGCTTTATTGTAAGTTTCCTGGAATAATATATAAGTTCCTATACCAGCTTCTTTTAATTTTCTGTAGTTTTCAACAGTTGTAGCTGCTATATTTACATTTACTCTTCTTATATCTCCATTTTTGTGTTTTATTCCGTAGATAGTTTTTATACTTTCTAATACATATTCTATTGGGTTATTTACTGGGTCTTCACCTGTTTCAAGTGCTAGACGTTTGTGTCCCATATCCTGAAGCGCTATAACTTCTTTTTTAATTTCTTCCTGAGTTAATTTTTTTCTAGCTATGTGTTTATTTTTTAGGTGATATGGACAGTATACGCATCCATTTACACAGTAGTTAGATAAATATAAAGGAGCGAACATTACTATTCTGTTTCCGTATATTTTCTGTTTTATTTCTTTTGCTAAGCTAAACATTTTTTCATTTAAGTCTTCTTGGTCACATTCTAAAAGAAGTGCTGCTTCTCTATGAGTTAACCCTTTGCAGTCTTTAGCTCTTTCTATTATAGAGTCTATTAATTCTCTGTTGTCTTTGTTAGCCTTTGCGTATTCTATACTTGCAAGAATTTCTTCGTGGTTTATAAATTCTTCTGCTTTTAGTGATTTTGGATCATATTTGTACATTTTTAAGTCCCCCATTCGTAATTATAATTGCAAAATTAATTTCCTATTTTTTAATTTATTATATTAAACCAAAGATTCTTATCCTCAGTTAATAATCGTTTTCTTGTAGTTTATAATTTCTTATTTAATCTTAATTTTTATCCTTTAAAGCTATGCAATCTCCTCTATCCTCTACTATTTCGTAGCCTATTTTTCTCATAGATTCCTTTAGCTTATTTAATCCTTCTGCTGCCTCTTCTCCATCACTTAATTTATCGTTGTAAAGCATGTATTTTTTTCTATCCTCTTTTGGAGATAGATTTGGCATTATTACATTTGCACCTGCTAATATTCCCTTTTCTCTACCCTGTGGACTTATTGTCCCAAGTGCAGTCGTTGCAGGTATTAGAGCCTTTGGACATAGTAATCTTAAAATAGAAATCAGTCTTAAAGTCATCTCCATTGTTCCACTTTCAAAGTTTTTAAATGGAGTATCCTTATGTGGTATAAATGGCCCTATTCCAATCATTTCGGGATTTAATTCCTTGATAAAAAGTAAATCCTCTGCTATATTTTCAAGCGTCTGATATGGAGATCCAACCATTATCCCTGTTCCTGTCTGATATCCAAGAGCTTTTAAATCTCTCAAACATCTCTTTCTATTTTCAGGATCTAGTTCAACTGGATGCAACTTGTTGTAATGTGTGTTGTCAAATGTTTCATGTCTTAAAAGATACCTATCTGCTCCAGCTTCCTTCATTTTTCTATAGCTCTCTGTACTTCTTTCACCCAATGAAAGAGTAACTGCACAATCTGGATATCTTTCTTTTATACTAGAAACAATATCGCATACAACCTCGTCTTTGAAAAATGCATCTTCTCCGCCTTGCATAACAAATGTTCTGAATCCTAGTTCATATCCATTTTCGCAGCAACTTAAAATCTGCTCCTTTGAAAGTCTGTATCTCTGGGCATTTTTATTACTTCTTCTAATACCGCAGTAATAACAGTCGTTTTTACAATAATTTGAAATCTCTATCAGACCTCTTATAAAAACTCTCTTTCCGTAGATATCATCTCTGATACACTTTGCCCTTTCTGTAAGGTAATCTATATCATCTTTTTCAGAAATTGCCAAAAGCCTTACAAACTCTTCTTTTGAAAGAATTTGATTCTTCTCTAGTTTATCTATTAGGTTTTTCATTTGAATTCCTTTCGCTATTGACTATAAACTTTTTAAAATATAAAATCTAATTAATGAAATCTGAGGAGGTGCCTTTATGGAAACAAGAATAGCACTTATAGGGATAATTGTTGAAGATTTAAAAGCGTCTGATGCACTAAATAAGACACTACACGACTTTGCTCCCTATATCGTTGGAAGAATGGGTGTACCATATCCTAAAAAGGAAGTAAGTATCATTAGTGTAATCATTGATGCTCCTGCAGATGTGATTAGCTCACTATCTGGAAAGCTTGGTATGATAAAAGGACTGAATGTAAAAGTTCAGTATTCTAAAAAATAGACTATCAGCAAAAATATATTTAATATATAAATTTAAATCAAAATTCTGTCTATTTTCAATAATCGTATATAAAAATCCCTGTATAGTCTGGAACAAAATCCAAATAATATGGGGATATTTTTATGTGCAAACATCGCCTTTCAACTTGGGAACAACACCCTCACCGTCAGTTCGATTTCATTTTTAGTATAACATTTGATTTTAGAATTTTCAATATTAATAAATACTTTACTTTGACTATTTAAAAATTAACTTTTATTCATTTCTATTTTAAATTACCACAGATTATTTAAATCTATATTAAAAAACTATCAATCTAACCTTTTTTTCTATAAATTACAACAAAAAACGGCTAATCTTCAAAGACTAACCGTTCTTTCAAATCATTTTAATCAATTTTTAATATCGCTTTTATTTCAGGCATACTTTCATTCTTTACTTTTACAATAAGAACTAAGATTTTAAAAACTATTCAAAATTATAAAAATAAGTCTTGTATTTTCTGAGGCTATATTTTTCTATAATTTTATAGTTTTTAATCTTAGTGCGTTTGACACTACTGATACTGAGCTTAAACTCATCGCCGCAGCCCCAATCATTGGGTTTAGTAGCGGTCCACCAAATATATACAGTAACCCAGCTGCAACCGGTATACCAACAGTATTATATCCAAACGCCCAGAATAAATTCTGTTTAATATTCTTTATAGTTTCTCTACTCAACTTAATAGCTTTAGGAACATCTAAAATACTATTTCTCATAAGCACGATATCTGCTGACTCAATAGCTATATCAGTACCATTTCCGATCGCTATACCTATATCAGCTTTTGCAAGTGCTGGAGCATCATTTATACCATCTCCAACCATAGCGACAAATTTTCCTTCTTTCTGAAGATTTTCTATAACCTTAGCCTTTTCTTCAGGAAGAACATCTGAAACAACTGTATCTATTCCAACATTTTTAGCTATAGCTTCTGCAGTTTTTGCATTATCCCCAGTTAACATAACTGTTTTAATGTTCATTTCGTGAAGTTTTTCTATAGCTTCTCTACTTGTTTCCTTAACAACATCGGCAACACCTATAACCGCCTGTAATTTACCGTTTATAGCTATATACATAGGTGTTTTTCCCTGACTAGATAGAGTAGTTGCTTTTTCTTCTGCATCTTTTAACTCTACATTTTCACTAGCAATTAATTTCTTATTACCTATTGCAACATTATTTCCATTTATCAAAGCTTTTATACCTTTTCCAGGTATATTTTCAAAATTCTTAGTTTCAAATATTTCTAATTTTTTTTCTTCTGCATGTCTTACAATTGCTTCTCCTAGAGGATGTTCAGAAACCTTCTCTGCAGATGCTGCAAATCCTAAAACATCGTCTTTTCCAAAGTCAGATCCATCTAAAAGAATTAAATCTGTAACCTCAGGTTTTCCTTCTGTAATTGTACCTGTCTTATCAAATACTACAGTATCTACTTTATACGCTGATTCTAAAGAATCTCCACCTTTTATAAGTATCCCATTTTCAGCACCTTTTCCTGTACCTGCCATTATCGCTGTAGGTGTTGCAAGACCTAATGCACAAGGACAAGCTATAACAAGAACTGATACAAATATTGTCAAGCAGAACACTAAATCTTTTCCACCAACAAAGTACCATAAAAGAGCTGATACTATAGCAACTGTCATAACTGCAGGTACAAAATACCCTGCCACAGTATCTGCTAACTTAGCTATTGGAGCTTTTCTAGACTGTGCATCTTCAACTAATCTTATTATCTGAGAAAGTACAGTATTTTCTCCAGTTTTTTCAATTCTTATCTTAACAAATCCATTCTTATTTAAAGAAGCTCCTGTTACATAATCTCCTTCTTTCTTTGTAACTGGCACACTTTCTCCAGTTATCATAGACTCGTCGACATAAGTTGTTCCATAAACTACAGTACCATCAGAAGGTATTTTTTCACCAGGTTTTACAATTACTATATCGCCTTTTTTAATAGTATCTATGTGAACTTCCTTTTCTCCGTCCTCTGTTTCTATTATCGCAGTATTTGGCTGAAGTCCGATTAATTTTTTTATAGCCTCTGAAGTCTTACCCTTTGACTTAGTTTCAAAGTATTTACCTAGAGATACAAGTGCGATTATTATACCTGCACTTTCAAAGTATAGCTGGTGGTGATGTGCATGACCTACTGTACCATTTGCTATCTGGAAAGTAGTGTATAAACTATATACAAATGAAGCCGCTGTTCCAAGTGCAACAAGGGTATCCATATTAGGTGATCCTGAAAGTATTGCTTTAGTTCCGTTTATGTAGAAGTGTTTTCCAATTATCATTATTGGAACAACTAAAACTATCTGGATTAATGCATAGTTTAATAAATGCGTATCAGGACTTATTATGTCTGGTAGTGGCCATGGTCCAAGTGGTGACGGTATCATAGGTCCCATTGCAACATAAAATAGTGGTATGGCTAGACACATTGTAATCACAAATTTTACAAACATATCGTGAATTTCTTTTTCTTTGCTAAGTCTTCTCTCTTCATCTGTCTGCGCTACAAATCCACTGCTTTCTATTTCTTCCTCTGTGTCAGTTTCTGTGTCAGTTGAAGCTTTAACTTCTTCTATTTCTGCCTTATCTATTATTGGAGTAAATCCTTTTGATTTAACCGCATTTGCAAAATCCTCTATCCCTACTAACTTTGGATTATACTTTACAAATGCCTTTTCTGTGGCTATATTTACACTAGCTTCTTCTACTCCATCTAATTTTTTTAGAGCTTTTTCAGAACCCATTGCACACGCTGCACAATGCATTCCGTCTATTCTAAATGTAATCTCTTTTAAATTTGAAATTTCTCCAACTTCTTCTACCTTTTCTAATTCTTTTTTATCTATTATTGGAGTAAATCCCTTTGATTTTACTGCATTTGCAAAATCTTCTATTCCAACTTTATCCGTATCATATTTTACAAATGCTTTTTCTGTTGCTATGTTTACACTAGCTTCTTCTACTCCATCTAATTTTTTTATTGCTTTTTCAGCTCCCATTGCACATGCTGCACAATGCATTCCATCTATTCTAAATGTAATTTCTCTTATGCTCATACTATCCCTCCCCTTTCTGAAGTAATTCATAATCTTATTATACCCCCTTAGGGTATAATATCAAACATATTTTTTTCTCAAAAATAATAATTTATATACCAATACGATTTAATTAAATAACATTCTAGTCAATTTGTAAATAAATTATCTATATTTTTATAATATTCTATAATGATTCTTCATAAATATTTTATATTAGTTTTTACAAAAGTTGTGCTATAATGTACTATAATTTAAAGAGATGAATGAAATTGCACATTGACACAAAAAAATTTTCTTTGAAAATGATTTCAAGAAAAAAATAACATTTGTATTCCTTGTGTGACTTTCATGATTGTGATATACTTGTTAAGTTATGATATAAAGAAGGGAGCTAAACTTATGGCAAAGCATAAAATTATAAATATAGCCGTTATCGCCCATGTCGATGCTGGTAAATCAACTCTAGTTGATGCTTTTCTTTCTCAGAGCGGAATATTTAGAGCAAATGAAGAAGTAAGAGAGCGTGTAATGGATAGTAACGACTTAGAACAGGAAAGGGGTATAACAATATATTCTAAAAACTGTTCAATAAACTACGGAGACTACAAAATAAACATAGTAGATACTCCTGGACACTCTGACTTCTCTTCAGAAGTTGAACGTGTTATGAAAACTGTTGATACAGTTATACTTCTTGTCGATGCAAGTGAAGGACCAATGCCTCAGACAAGATTCGTTTTACAGAAATCACTTGAATGTGGTTTAAAACCAATATTATTTATAAACAAAATAGACAAAAAAGACCAGAGAGCTGAAGAAGTTGTTGACGAGGTATTTGACTTATTCGTTGACCTTAACGCAACTGATGAACAGTGTGAATTCCCTATAATATACGGAATAGCTAAACAGGGAATAGCTAAATTAGATATGGAAGAAGAAAGTGAAGATTTATCTCCTCTATTCAAAACTATAATAGATCACGTTGAAGCTTATCCTGATTACGATGATGAACCATTACAGCTTCAGATATCTTCTCTAGCTTACGATGACTATATAGGAAGACTTGGTATAGGTAGAGTTTACAAAGGTAAAGTACAGCCAGGACAGAATGTATGCATATGTGGTGAAGCTGAAGAACCAAGAAAAGGTAGAATAGGTAAACTTACTGTATATGAAGGTTTAAAACAGGTTGAAACTGAAGAAGCTGGAAGTGGTGAAATAGTTGTTATATCTGGTATACCTGATATATCAATAGGTGAAACTATCTGTTACCCAGATAACCCACAGCCAATAGAAATGATAAGCATAGAAGAACCAACACTTTCTATGAACTTCTTAGTAAATGATTCTCCATTCGCTGGTAAGAGTGGTAAATTCGTTACAACTAGACATTTAAAAGATAGATTAGAAAAAGAACTTGAAGTAAACGTTGGGTTAAAAGTTGAACCACTTGATACTACTGACGGATACAAAGTTTCTGGACGTGGAGAACTTCATCTTTCTATATTAATAGAAAACATGAGACGTGAAGGATACGAACTAGGGGTATCTAAACCAGAAGTTTTAATGCACAGAGATGAAAATGGTACTCTTCTTGAACCAATGGAAAGAGTTATCGTTAACTGCCCAGAAGTTTATTCTGGTACAATAATAAATGAATTAAACCAGAGAAAAGGTATGATGGAATCAATGGAAATGGAAGGAGATTATGTAAAAATAGAATTCATAGCTCCTACTAGAGGTCTACTTGGTTACAGAAGTGAATTCATAAACGTTACTAGAGGTGAAGGTACTCTTGTAAGATCGTTTGAAAGATTTGAAGAACACAAAGGTGAAATACCTGGAAGAAGTAATGGTGTTCTAATATCTCAGGGACCTGGAACAACTATGGGTTATGCACTTAATGCTTTAAGTGAAAGAGCTACAATGTTCGTTGACCCAGGTGTTGAAGTTTATGAAGGTATGATAATAGGTATGAACTCGAGAAAAGACGATATGACTGTTAACCCATGTAAGAATAAGAAACAGTCAAATGTTCGTGCTTCTGGTTCAGATGATGCTATAAAACTTGCTCCTCCAAGAATATTCACTCTTGAAGAAGCTCTTGAATTTATAGATGAGGACGAATTAGTTGAAATAACTCCAGACGCTATAAGACTAAGAAAAAGATACCTAAACGAACACGAAAGACTACAGTACAACAAAGCTAGACAGGCTGCAAAAAACAAATAAAGCTACTATGGATGTCACAGATTTTCTGTGGCATCTTTTTATTTGCTTTATTAAAAAAAGGAACTTCGATATTATATTTCACTCCAGGCTTCGACGATTTCTTCTGTCTAGTTCGAACTCCGTTCGAAGCTAATGTTTTGATTTTATCTCTTATAAAGTATTTACATAATTTATGTTAATTTTGTATCTATTTTATCAATTTTTTTCATTTTTATTTTACATGTTTAAGTATTATACTTATAGTAAGGACAGTTTTATTATTCGATGATCCATATATTATGAAAATATCCCGACAACAATGCTTCCTTGTTACCGGGATATTTTTATGTTTATATGTTTTTTCTAGAAGCTTCCACTTGAGCCACCGTAGCTACTTCCACCACCGCTACTAGATCCACCTGTGTCAGTGTTTTTAGGTCTCATAGTTCTAGTTACTGTTCTGTAAAGGAAGATATCTTGGCTTTTTACAAGTTTCATATCCATTAGATAATCATCTGCTCTACTTTCACTTCTGACAGATTTTAATTGAGATTTATACATCATCATTATAACCAATGAAATTGCACAACCTATTACTATAGATAGAGGTATCCAAACGCTATTGTTTATACCTTCCTCTTCTGTAGACTCTCCTTCAATAGGATAATTTCCCTCATCATCGTAGTTTTCTCCATAAGGATCACCTGCGACATACATTGCACTGAGTTCTCCTGCATTATCCGCAAAGTTTTCAAATGCAGAGTAAAAATCATCATCTGATAAATATGGAAGAAATTCGCCTGATAGGTAATCAAGTCCTTCTTCGTTAAATGCTTCCTTTGCAGATCCATGAGTACTCATTGCCCATTCTCTGTCCTCAGTAGCAACTAAAAGAAGTATACCATCTCTATTTTCGCCTTTACCAAATTTATTCTGTTCAAATAAATCATTTGCAAATTCTTGTGCACTTTTTCCATCCAGATAATCTACTGTTACAACACCTACGTCTATATTATTTTCATCGCTTATTTGTGCCAATTTAGATTTCAATGTTTCTAGCTCATCTGTAGTTAGCACCTCTGCACTGTCAACTGCATACTCCATATCTCCATCTGCAAAAGATTTTTCAATAGTTTTCAAATTAAAGAATACAGAACAGAAAATCATACTAAATGCTATAAATATAGAAAGTGAAGCTTTTTTGAAATTATTTTTCCCTAAACTATTCATACAATCCACCTCCTAAAGCATATTTATAGCAAAGGCAGCTGCATAAACAACCAACGTCGCTATAATTGCATATATTCCAAAGAATTTGAAAAACTTCTTGCTATCCATAGGCAGATTACCTACAAATTTTCCTGTCTGCGCATTCATAACAAATGTGTATTTTTCATCGTTCCAGCTAGTTGTAAGCATCCAAACAGGATAAAGTGCGTACTTTGCAGAACCATTTTTAAGCCTCACAGAATTGTACTCTGGTATAACTGTTGCATAAAATCCGTCAACAGTTGAAGCAAGAGCCTCAACTGAAGAATTCTTTATTCTATCATTAGCTCTACTCACACTATCATCCTCTGTTACATCGTATCTATCAGCCAAATACCCAGCAAGATAAGCAGTCTCAAAATCAACAGCCTCACTTATATCAAATGGCTCTATAGACTCCATAAGCTCATCGGCTATTTTTGAAGAACCATCTACAGGAACATTTCTAAACTTCATATCTCCACTTCTAACTATAGAATAGTGGCTTGTTTCTGTGTAATCATAATCTCCGTCAGACCAGAAATGCACCCTAGTCGCCTTGTATCTCGCATCAGCTTCAGCATCTGCATCAAAAATCCAAAACGGAACATACATGCCCTTTATCTCATCAATATGATTCTCTTCCTTAAAAGGTTCTGGCACAAGCTTTTTACTATTAACGTGCTCTTTTAGTTTCTGTTTTGCATATTTCTTATCTAACTTAAAAGGTATAACAAGGTCTGGCTTTAAATCTCCAGCAAGCCTCCCTGTCAAAATCACAGGACTTCCACAGAACGGACAGCTAGTAGCTGCTGTATTTTCGTCTGTCACCAGCTCTCCTCCACAAGAATTACAAGTATATACGTTCATAGTCGCTTTTTCACCGTCATTCCACTCTTGCCCTGCATGAGTTTCCCAACTCATATCATCTGCAACATCTTCTTTTTTTATATCAACATAGGCTTTTATATCGTCTATATCAAAAACTGTATCACAGTACGGACATTTCAACTTTTGCTTTGAACTGTCAAACTCTATGCTCCCTCCACAGTTGGGGCATTTAAACTCTTGAACATTAGGCATAGAACCACCTCTTTATCTTTCGAATTATTTTATTACTAATCATTTTTTATATCATTTTCGTCAAATCTATCTCCACATTCTGGGCAGAATTTTGGCGGATTGTGTGGATCTTCTGGTTCCCATCCACATTTGTCACATCTATATAGAGGCATTCCTGCAGGTTTTTTCTTTCCACAATTTGTACAGAACTTACCTTTATTCACTGTTCCACATTCGCAAACCCAACCATCTTCAGGCTTTTTAGCTCCACATTCAGAGCAGAATTTTCCTGTATTTTTCGCTCCACAGCTACAAGTCCACTCACCTGCAACTTCATTAGCACTAGTTGAGTTATTATTTTCAGCAAATTTTTTCATCTCTTCCATCTGCTGTTTTTTCTTTTCTTCAGCCATTTCAAATAAGCCGTTTACATTCATTCCTCCTGAATTTGTAGCCATTCCCATGCCCATAAATCCGGTCATTGCACCACCTTCATTACCTGCAGCAGTTTTCATTGCATCTGCCTGAGCTGCAGCTATTGTAGCAGCTGCCATTGAAGGATCTCTTAAAATAGCTGCTTTCTGAGCCTGTTTTATCATATCTGCATCTTCTTCTGGTAATGTTACAGAATTTAAACCTATTGAAACAACTGAAATACCTCTAAGTTCTGCCCATTTTTCTGTAAGTGTTGCATTCATTGCCTTTGAAAGCTCATCAACATGGGCAGGAAGAGCATTTGGTCTTATTTCTAAATCAGATATTTTTGCAAATGCTGGCTGTAGGGCACCTATAAACTCTGCTTTTAATTGAGAATCTATCTCTTCTCTTTCATAACTACCTTCAACATTTCCACATACATTTGTGTAGAATAAAACTGGGTCAGTTATCTTATAAGAATAAATTCCATTACATCTAACTGAAACGTCTATATCAAGTCCAATATTTCTATCAACCACTCTAAATGGAATAGGCATTGCTGTTCCAAATTTATTTCCAATTATTTCTTTTGTATTTACATAGTAAACTCTCTGATCTTTTCCAGTGTCCCCACCGTAAGTAAATCTCTTGCCTATCGTTTCAAATGTCTTTCTAATTCCGTCAGAAAGGCTTCCTGTAAATATACTAGGCTCTGTAGATTTGTCAAAAGTATACTCTCCTGGCTCAGCACAAACTTCTACTATCTTACCCTGTTCAACAATTATCATACACTGTCCATCTGCAACTGCTATTCCTGAACCATCAGATATTATGTTGTCACTAGCTTTAGTATTTGAAGATCTCTTTGATGAAATTCTCTTAGAACCTTTTACCACTAAAGTCTCAGCATCTATTGAATCGCAGTAGAAAAACTCCTTCCACTGATCTGCAAGTGTTCCACCTGCTGCACCTGTTATCGCTTTAATTAGTCCCATTTTATTACCTCCTATTGAAGTATTTTAATTTTAAATTCATTTTAATATTTAAGTTTTTATAAATATATACTTTAATTCATTATATTCTTTAGTTGCAATTTATAAAAGACTTTATCCTATTTTTATGTATTACAAATTTGTAATCAATTCTATCTAAAAATAAATTTCACTTATCTTTATTTCAATGGATTTTTAAAAGTACATGGAAGTCCAATCGTACATTTACCACACACATCTGCCATTTTATTATTTCTTTCATTCTCAACGCAAATCTCCAGACATTTAAATCTATCAAATCCATCGTATCTAAGTGCTCCAGAAAAACATCTCTCAACACATTTTCCACAACTACCATTCAACTTATAAAGACATCTTTCTTCTTTCAAAGGCTCATCTGTATCTATCTCAATATTTGTAACTATTGAGAAAAATCTTCCATTTATCCCTTTTTCAGTTATAAGCATATTATTAAGTCCAAAAGTTCCAAGTCCAGAAAGATACGCTATGTGCCTTTGTGACCATCTGCTCTTCGCCTTTCCATCAACTATCCCACAATCTACTGGCTTAGCTGCTTTGTAACCCATTTTTTCAATTTCTGCTACAAGATAGTCATTTAACTTATCTGCCATTTCATTTGTCTCCCGATATGAATGAACCCAAACATCTGAAGGAAGAGTGCCTTCTTTGTTAGAATTTGCAATGCTTTCCTTAAATGGAACAAAATATGAAATCATAGTCTTTGCATCTTCTAAATAATCTGTCGCAAGGTGATGATCCTCTATAACTGCTTCTCTTAGGTATTTCATATTTTTATCATCTACTTTAGAAAATCCTACAAGAACATCTTCCCATTCAGCAAAAAGATTGTTGTTAGATTTGTATTCTTTTATAAAATTATTTATTAAATTAGTAAATTTCTCTCTCATAAAAATCCCTCTTTTTCAAAATATTCTTTAATTTAATTATACAACTTGAATTTATAATCTAAGTGCAACAAAAAAAGAACTCATATCATTTTCTTGG
>SAMEA3387515__coassemble_2319_pt1 | contig 17336 bp, 15 predicted proteins | sample SAMEA3387515__metabat2_high_PE_011 | metagenome-assembled genome bin SAMEA3387515 (sample SAMEA3387515) | Felis catus | biome: Faeces | place: United Kingdom | collected 2012 | reverse complement strand
CGCTCTGTTAACTTATTTAGTATTGAATCTCGACCCCGGTAGGGTTTACAATGATTTCACCCAAAAACACATTCCCCCTACGGAAAGGAGTCGAGAAAATTGAAACCTCACATAAAATGCCCTGATTGTTTTTGTACTGATTTTTGGAAATATGGTAAAGATAGATATGGAAACCAAAAATATATGTGTAAAAGCTGCTTTAAGCAATACACGTTAGAAATTTCTACCAAAACTAGAGAATCAAAAAGTGGTTATCCTAAATGTCCAGTTTGTGGTAATGGTATGTATCTTCATCATAAATATAAAAATCATGTTAGTTTTAAGTGTAATAGTAAAAATGTAATCATACTATTAAACGAATTATTCCAGAATCCATCGAAGATCCTTCATCTGAAAAGCTTCGTAGAAGAAATCTAAGAAAAATATTTTCTGGATATAGGTTTAATTTACATATAATCATTATGAGTATTAGTATGTATTATTCACTTAAAGCTTCAACTAAAGCTATTTCAACATTTTTATTTGATTACATGAATATCAAAGTATCTCATGTAACCATATCAAAATGGATTAAAACTTTTGATATATACTTTAAAACAATTGGTGATGAACTATCAAAAGATTTATATCTAGGTGATTCAGATGAATGGCACGCTGATGAAACTATCGTAAAAATTGCTGGTGAAAAATTTTATCTTTGGGTTTGTATAGATTCTGAAACAAGGTTTGTTCTATCCTGGAATCTAAACAAATCACGAGGTTCTGATTGTGCTTTTTCACTATTTAAAAAGGCTAGTGCCTTCGGCTCTCCTAAATCAATTGTCACAGATGGCTTAAAATCTTATAAAGAAGCTATTAAATACACCTTTGATGGCAGTGAACATATAGTCGTAGAAAATTTTAGTGACTATATTTCAAATAATGTAATAGAAGCCTTCAATGAAACTTTCAAAGCTTGGTATAACAACCTTAAAGGATTTAAAGAAGAGCTTAGCGCTAATAGTATTATCAGCAATTTCATATTTTATTACAATTTCATTAGAAAACATTCATCTTTAAATAATCTAACACCAGCTGAAGTTTGTGGTATTAAATGTAGTCACCAAGAAAAAGTTAATTGGTTCATCAATCATTAGTTGAAAAGTTAACCTAAAAAATTTATAATTTTGTTAGGTTCATTTGTTATGCAATTTTTTAAAATTTTTAAAATCAAGTTTAACCCATCGATTTATTTTTTGTTTCGAGAGTATTTTTTTCATATCAAGTTAACAAAACCGAAATATATTATCGTATGTGATTTTAAATATTTATTTTGATTAACATAATTTTATTATGTATAACTATCCATATAATTTTATGTACTATCTAAGTTTTATTCAATTAATTTATCTGTTTTTAAATATTTTCACTAAAAATATCGACATTCCACCAAAAATTAGAATTAAAAATGCAAATACTGATATGCTGTTCAACCTTTCTCCAGCTATTGATTGTAAAGTCATGTATGAGAAATATATCATAATCATCATTTTTAGGTATGTTTGCATATTTCTAAGATTTGTATATACTCTTTCCCGATTTTCCTCAGTTATTTTCACTCCTGTATTCCATATGTTTGGAAATCTCTCAAGTACAGACATCATTGTAAACAACAGTATCTGAACTACTATAAGTATCCATATTGAATTTTTAGATGAATATTTGTCTATTTCTCCAGCGATATTATAGTGCCCTGGAATCATATCTGGAATGTTTTTCCACGTTATTATTACGTATAACACTATCCCAACAACAGACAGTAGACTTATTAAGTTTGTTATTTTGCTGAAAGTTGTCTTTTTACCGTATAAACTCTCATCTACTACTCTCTTAGTCATAAAAATCACCTTGCTTTAATTTCAATTAAAGGACTTAAAAAGTTATTCTCATCTGATACCACAATGCTCCACCATGCTCAGAGCACGAAACTCCCTCATTTTCAAATCCAAATTTAGCGTAATAATGAAGCTTAGCTTCCTTGCAAGTAAGCACTAATCCTTTTTTACCTTCTTTTCTACAATCCTCTATTGCTCTTTCTAGTAACATGCCTGCACACCCTTTTCTTCTATACTCTGGTAAAGTTGCCACACCAAAAATCATCTGCCAATCTCCATTTTCATCATGTAAAGACGCATCTGCAAACATCTCATCAACTAAATCAGTATCGTTTGTAACCATTCCATTTACAAAACTTACAAGCTTATCTCCGTCGTATAAAAGCCAAAATCTATCAGCAAAATGGTTTAATCTCCTTTCAAAAGACTCCTCACTAGCTGCTTCAGCCTCTGGAAAACAAGCAGCCTCAACATCTGTAATCTCTCTTAAATCTTTTATAGTAGCTTTTCTAATAATCATAATAAAATCCTCTCTCTAATTAATTTATTTCTTAAAATCAAATAATTTCAGTCTTTTAAATTTTTTAATATAATTTCTAAAAATCAAAAACTTTCTTTAAATAAATTATACCAAAATTAAAACATTCTTTCACAAAATATTTTCTAAAAATTCTAAAGATAGAATAAATATTTTAGTAGATTTATTGTTTATAGTATACTTTAAGCTTATAATATAGTATACAAAATTAATTAGAAAGGATTGTATATACTTGGAAAAATAAACATACAAACTGCTTTTATTATATATCTAATTTTAGATACAATAGCTACAAGCTTTGGATTGTTAGTTGTTGACTATTACATGCCTACTGTATCAGCAACAAACATTTCGATAATCATAATCTCTCTTCTATTTGCTTTTATGGGAAAAGATGATTTCAAGAATGTAGACTAATTTTATGAACAGACAGTTGAAAAAAATTCAATCTTTTGTCATAAAATTAAATAATAATTTTAAATTTAAAGGAGATGATTTTTTATGGAACGTTTTAAGAAAATTTATCAACAAGGAACAATTGATGTAATTGAAATTTGGGTTGACACAGAAACAGGAGTAAACTATATCTTCCATAGAAATGGAAACGCAGCAGGATTTACAGTATTACTTGATAAGGATGGAAAACCTGTTATAACAAAATAATTTATAAGATTGGGTGATTGATACTATGATAATAGAAAATATTCCAAAATCATTGGCTGAATTATATAAATCTCTACTTTCAGAATTAAAACCAGATTGGGATGTTAAAATTGATGTAGAAGATTATAATCTATATAAACTTGGCTTTGTAGATGAAATTCCTTGCTCGATAAGTTTTAATGTATCTAATAAACAAATGGCTGAGTTATATGACGAAATAATTGATATTGAAGTTAGTGTTTATATGCACGAGGATTTACTTTTAAAAAATCCTATTAATATGACTTTAAATGAAAAAATTCAATTTGAAGAAGTAAAAAAACTTGAAGAAGAATATTATAATAAATATCTTCCTTTAGAAGGACTTGCTTATGATTTATCAGAAGAATAAGTTTTAAAATTTGCGAGTGTAAATAAAAGCTGATAAAAAGGGCGGATGTATATGCAAACAACGACAATGCAGCTTGACTGCCTGGAGTGTTTGCATATACTCCTCCCTTTTCCCAGTTTCCTATTTATCGCTTATAATTTTCCCATCACTAATAGTCACTATTCTATCCGCAGTTTCCGCTATTTCCTGGTTATGAGTTATCATCACAAGTGTCCGACCAAAATCATTAACAGTATCTCTAAGCACCTGCATAACCTCCTCTGTTGTCTTGCTATCAAGATTTCCTGTAGGCTCATCTGCAAATATAACTGATGGTCTATTAGAAAGTGCCCTAGCTATTGCAACCCTCTGCTGCTGACCACCTGAAAGCTCATTTGGAAACTTCTTAACCTGCTCCTCAAGTCCCATACTCTTGATAATACTATCAATATATATTGGATCTTCCTTTGAACCATCCAAAAGAATTGGCAACACAATATTATCATATACACTAAGCACAGGAATTAAGTTGAAACTCTGGAATATAAATCCAAATTCCTTTCTTCTTATCTTAGAAAGCTCGCTATCACTTAACTTGTATAAATCTTCATCCTCTAGAAAAACTTTCCCATCTGTTGGCTTATCAAGTCCAGCTATACAGTGAAGAAGTGTACTCTTTCCTGATCCAGATGTACCTATTATCGCTGTAAATTTTCCATTTTCAATCTCTAAATCTATTCCGTCTACAGCTTTAACAAGGCTCTCATCTTTTCCGTAGTATTTTTTCAAACCTTCTATCTTTAACGTTTTTTTCATAAAATCTCATCTCCTCTACATTCACCAAATTTCTTTCAATTTTATTTAGTGAATAAAATTTATCTACCATTTATTTACGATTAGATTAACATTTTAAATATTTACCTTCAATATATACTGCTTAAACGGTATAAAAATCGGCACAAATGGCAACATCCAATCTAAAATCAAATTATTCTATCAAAATTTAATCATCTAAATCTCTAATTCCATCTGCTATTTCCTTATTTGCAAATTCTCTATTTGCTAAAGAAACAGCAACTAAACAAGCTATAATTGTAGTTATTACAAACACAAGTGCTCCACCAGTTGGGAATGTAAAGTCCATAAAATGCTCTATTCCGAAGTTTACATACGCATCATTGTGCCATTTAACCATTTTCAAAAGACTTACAACAGCTATTGCTATTCCCACAATTGAGCTAAGTACACCATAAGTTAATGCTTCAAACCTATTCATTTTCTTCATACCTGAAACATCCATTCCAAGTGCTCTCATTGTGAATATCTCTTTTCTTCTAATTATTAAATTAGCTCTAACTGTGCAGAATATATTTAAAATAGATATAAGAACGATAAGAATTAAACTTATTATCGCTTCTTTTCTCATTTCTAACTCTGCCATCCTTTGCTCTTTTTCAAAATTAAATCTATTACTTATCCGCGCTGGTATATTATCTTCAACATAGTCTATGACCTTTTTATTTTCTGCATCAGTATTTGAATCTTTAAGGTTTATTCCTATTTTATTAAATGTTTCTTTTCCAAATATAGCTTTCATATTTCTATCAGATGTTATCAGCTCCACCCTAGATGGAAGTAGCTGATCTCCATAACCTAACCAGCTTTGAGATATAAGCGCACCTACTCTGATATTTATTGTCTTTCTCTCTATTTTATCTCCATTGTGATAATTTACATTTATTGGGATTATATCGCCAACTTTAAGTCCTTTTATAACCTCGTGATATGTATGTGTTTCTATAGGATCATAGAAATAATTAAGAACTGCAACATTTACATATCCATCTTTTGTATGTTTTATACTATCAAGAGATCCATCTTTTATATAACCCTTCATTCTTTCGTCAATTCCATCATTAGTGTAAAATCTCATGTGACTTAAAAGGTCTATATTCTCTGTTTCCTTTATTCCGTAGTATTTTAAAGCTCTCTTATTTGCACTTTCCTTTTTAAGCTGCACATTTGCCTCTCCGTCAAATCTTGCATTTATAGATTCTACCTCATTCATTCCATTCAAACTTTCGACATATTTCTTATCAATTCCAAAAGTATCTATATCATTACTTACTCCAGGAGTTGCTTCTATATCGTATTTATAATATATATCAGTTATATTATTGTCTATTTCTCCCATCATAGATGTGAATGTGTTCATTATCATATATCCGCCAAGTGCTATTGAGATAACAGAAATCAATGTTCTACTCTTTTTAAGAGTTAGATTTCTCATTCCCATATATCCATATATTCCAAATACTTTCTGTAAAAATCTTCCAAACACACCCTGTTTTTCTCTTCTTTTATGTGTTGAAATATCTCTAACTGCATTTAAGCTAGATACTCTTCCTATTTTTATAATCGGCGGAATAGTTGCTATTACTACAGAAATCAGAGATACAACTACTGTCTGAACTAGTATTCCACTTTCTATGTATAGCTTAGGTTTTATTTTAAGGGCAGTTAAACTAGAATCCTTAAACACCATTAATCCAACTTTTGAAAATACTATTCCAGCTAATATCCCAAGAATTGTTCCTATTACTGCAATTATAGCTGATTGGTAGATTATCATCATTCTAACTTTGTTTTTAGTCGCTCCAACTAGTCTAAGTAGGCTAACTTCTCTTATAATTTCTCCCCACATTATGTTAAATATATTAAATATAAGAAGTATTACAGTTAGTATTATAATCATATTATTTTTGTCGTACATATTTTCAAGTGAAAACTGTATTTCTGTGAGTTCAGCTATGTAGTTGCTGTTTGGATAGAATGTAGGTCTTCCTATTCCATTTCTCAAACCTACCTGTTCTACCTTATTTCCAACAGCTATACTTTCTCTAAATGATTTAGCTTTATCAGTTTTAAATTTTACTATAGAGTCGTAAGTTACCGCCTCATCTGGAATTATTCTCTGATTTTTTGTAAATGAAATTCCCTGTAATTCATCGCTGCCATTTCCATAAGTGTACGCTATCCGTCGCTTCATCTCTGCACCTACTTCAACAGCTCCTCTTATATTGTCCTCATATTTTCTTTTTACAAATCCTACAACCTTGAATTTTTTCTTCTCTATGAATAACTGCTCTTTCCCATTTTTATCTGTATATTCTTTTTTAAGAGTTACAGTTATTTCTTTTCCAAGCTTGTCCTTTATTCCAAAAATTTTTGCTGCTTCCTCATCTAACACGATTTCGTTGTTGTTTCTGGCTTTTCTTCCAATAAGCTCCTGAGATTTCATAGAGAAATAGTATGGTGCTGAGACATATTTTCCTTCAAAAGACTTTAGCTCTGTTTTTAGACCATTTTCTGTTACTATCTCACCTAAGTTTTGAACATCGTCTATTGCTGCAATATCTTTATCTCCCATTAGTTTGTTCAACTGATCTAAAGTTATTCCAACGTATTCTGTGTGATAGCTTCCATATACTTTTTTCAGAGCATTTGCCTTGTTCATACTCTGAGAAATTCTCACTGTGTTTAGTCCAAATATCAGAGCAATCGCTGCAATTACCCCTAAAAACATCATCACAGTTCTACTTTTGTTTTTAGTAAGGTATTTAATTGATAGTTTAGAGTATATATTTTTCATATTCTCACCTCTTTTTTCTTGTGTATACGGCGTAAATTATTTCAACTACAGCCAATATTGCCAGTATTCCAATAATTATTTTGCCTTTATTACACAATTTTTCTGAATCTCTTTCTATTTCTGATAGTTTATTTATGTAGTTACTATTTGCATAAATTTTATCTTTTCCTATTTTGCTTCTAGCTGCTACATGCTCTACTTTATTTTCAAGATTTTTATTTAAGTCAACAGAATTTTCTTTTCCTGTTTTAAATCTTAATATCACATCGTATGTCACAGCTTCATTTGGAATTATCTCTTGTCCTTTGTTCCATATAAGACCTTGTACGTTTTCATTACCATTTCCGTAAGTATACGCTATCCGTCTATTTATGTTGGACTCAACTTTTGTACCATCTTTTATATTGTCTTCGTATCTTTTCTTTACAAATCCAACAACTTTGAATTTCTTATCCTCTTTAAATGTCTTCTTTTCTCCACTTTTATCTGTGTATTCTTTTTCAAGAGTTACATTGATTTCTTTTCCAAGCTCGTCACCTACTCCCAAAATCTTTGCCGCTTCTTCATCTAGTACAATCTCATTGTTGCTTCTAGCTTGTTTCCCAACAAGCTTTTGAGATTTCATAGCAAAATACTGTGTAGTTGCGTAGTATCTTCCTTCAAATGACTTTAATTCAACTTTTGAGCCATTATTTGTATTAATTTCTCCCAAGTTTTGAACGTTGTCTATTCTTTCAATATCCTTTTCTTTGAAAAGACTCAAAATCTGTTCCTCAGTTATACCAACATATTCTGTGTGGTAGCTTCCGTATGCCTTTTGTATTTCATTCGCTTCAGTTTTGCTCTTTGAAATTTTTACCGCATCTACTCCAAGTATTAGTGCAACCGCTATTAAAGCAAATATAAATACCATAAACATTTTATTTTTGGTAAGGTTTTTTAAGTTTGTATTTTTCATATTCTCACCTCTTTTTTAGAAAATTTTTTATAATTTATTTGTGTGATTGATTAATTAAATAATATCACTTTATTTTTTCTATATTCTAAATTTGGTCTGAACGGTATAAAAATGTGCCTGAATGGTAATTTTATATACCTTTTTTTATCATTTCATTTATCATAGAATCAAACCCCGAACTATTAAACATAAACAATACTATATCTGCATCACTCTCTTTTATAATTTCTGTATAACTTTTTTTGATATCTGTTATATTTCTAGGATCAACTAATTCTGTTTCTTTAAAGAAATCTCTAAATAGCCAAGTAGTCGCTCCTTGCATAGAATCTCTAATCACCAATATCTTTTTATCCGAAAACGCATCCTCATTTTTTATTTTTAATATATTCATCTGCGCTCCACGAGAATATGCTCCTCCATAATCCCATTCTTTTTCATGTCTACTCGTAGCGATTACATCTTCTTCTTTAACTGTTTCTCCATTTAAAAAGTATTCAACATCGTTATTTTTATTTTCTTTAATAGTAAAATAATCTGGGTACTCTTTTTCTCTTACAACCATACATATATTTTTGTTATAACTTCCATTAAATTTTTTACTATCTACAGTTACTTTTGTATATTTATTAAATATATTTTTTAAATTTTCTGAACTTATACCTAAATCCATTTCTCCCATAATTCTTTTAAATCCTTCAAATGCTCCTTTACCATTCCAATGGTGGTCAGTTTTAAAATACATGCTTTCCAATTCTTTTTTACTAAATTTATTCATCATATAGTCATCCATCTCTATATAATTTACAAACCCCTTATTAAGCTTATCCTCAAATCCCTTAATATTTTTATCTATACTGCTCGTTTCTACATAATTTGGATAAAGATGTTTAAGTACATTAGTTTTATGTGGTGTCATAGCAAAATAAACATCCTTACCTTCACTTTTTCCCACATTAGCCAATTTATTTATAGTATTTGAATACCTATTAAGTCGCTTTTCATTAAATACATTTGGAAACTTTCCCAAAATCCAGTTGTCATCTACAACATAGTAATTTCCTACTTCTGTCTTATTTAAAATATAGTCTGTAACTGTATTTACACCTATTAAAAAATCTCTAAATACAAATTGGTCATTATAATAATCTTCATATTCTTTTGAAAATTTTTCTCCGTCTACTTTTTCTAAGCTTGGTCTTTTGCTCAAAGTTCTGTTTTCCACTTTACTGTATTCTTTATCTGGAAAAGCTATATTAAATACAAAAAATGTAAATATTATAATCAAAAAAGGAATTATTATATATCTATTCTTTTTCATTTTTCAATTATTCTCCCTTCAATATTTTTTAGAATCTAAAATATAAAAACGGATTGTATGTAGAACTACAAAGCATTATTGTAGATACTAATACACACATACTCAGACTTAGTCCGTATAAAATCTGTAAACTCTTACTTTCATTTACATCTATTTTTGAATTTATATATTCTTTTGCTATTTTTACTACTGGAGTTGATAGTATCATAGCTGCTATTATCACATACCAGTAGTCTATGATGTATATGTATAGTTGATTGCTTGCTATTGGATTGTTTGATAACCCAAACATAACTTTGTAAAATTCTATTGCATCTCCAATTGTTAAAGATCTAAATATTACAAACAATAATGTTACTGTAGATAATACGTATATATGTCTGAAAGCATTAGACCTCTTTTCCAGCCATTCATTCAAAAAGGCTCTCTCCATTGCTATTATCAATCCATATAAAAGTCCCCATATTACAAATGTCCATTCTGCTCCATGCCACATTCCTGTTAAGAACCATACTACAAATATATTTCTATATATTTTTAACTTTGATACTCTACTTCCACCTAGTGGTATATAAACATAATCTCTAAACCAACTTCCTAAAGATATATGCCATCTTCTCCAAAACTCTGAAATACTTTTAGATATATATGGATAATTGAAGTTCTCTAAAAAATCAAATCCAAACATTTTTCCAAGGCCAATAGCCATATCTGAATATCCACTAAAATCAAAATATATTTGTAATGTATAGCAGATTATCCCCAACCACGATTCCAATACTGATATATTTCCAATTGCTGCATTAAACACCCCGTCTGCTACAACAGCTAATTGATTAGATAATATGACTTTTTTACCTAAGCCTATACAAAATCTGTTTACACCATCAGCAAATTTTTCTTCTGAGTGAGTTCTTTTATTAATTTGGTCGGCTACAGTCTGGTAGCGTACTATAGGTCCTGCTACAAGCTGAGGGAATAGTGCAACATAAGTTCCAAAATCTATCACACTTTTTTGAGCCTTTGCATCTCCTCTGTAAATATCTATTGTGTATGACATTGTCTGGAATGTATAGAAAGATATTCCTATTGGAAGAGGTAAATGAAGTAAAGGAATATTTGTGTTGAATACAATATTTACATTAGATACTATAAAATCCGCATATTTGAAAAATCCAAGCAAACTTAAATTAATAATCGCCGAAGATATTACATATCTAAATGCTTTTTTTCTATTTCCTTTATTTAAATTTTCTTCTACTTTCATTCCATGTGTATAATCCACAATTGTTGAAAATATCATAAGTAAGACATACACAGGTTCTCCCCAAGCATAAAAAAGCAAACTCATTATGAAAAGAACAATATTTTTCCACTTATCTTTTGCCCCATAATACATTAAAAGTGTTATAGGTAAAAATAAAAATATAAAAAGTAAGCTACTAAATACCATATTTATTCACACTCCTCATTTAACTATTCGATAAAATCATATTATCATTTTATTTTTTTTAATAGTTAAATTTTGCACGAATGGTATGAAAATGTGCCTAAACGGTAAAAAAATAGAGGGACTGTTGCAATTTATGCAACAGTCCCTCCATTTCCATTAGTTTAAAGGTATTAATATTTTTATCATAAATTTATCATCGTCATAGTCTATTACAACATCTCCATCATAAGCTTTTGCAGATGTTTCAATGCTTCTAATTCCAATTCCATGGACAAAGTTATCCTTTTTCTCTGTAATAAATCTACTTCCTGCTCTTTTTATCTTATTTGTTTTACTGTTTTCACAGTATATTACATAGTACCGTTTTATCTTATACGCCTCAAGTTTAATATATTTCTCTCCATTCTCAATCTTTTTGCAAGCTTCAATCGCATTATTTAGCACATTTGAGAAAATATTAGATATATCTGCGTTCTTCATGAAGCTCAAATCCTTAGAGTTTACATTGGTTTCAAAATTTATACCTTCTTTGATACAAACTTTTTTCTTTTCGTTCAAAATTATATCTACTATAGCATTTCCGGTACTTTTTACATCGTTGCTGTTATTTAATTGATCCTTCAACTCGTCTATATACTGCCTTGATTCTTCGCTATTTTGATTGAGATTACTTATATTCTCAAGGTGATTTTTCATATCGTGGTACAATTTTCTCACCTGCATCTGAGACTCTTCAAGGCTAGAATAGTATTCTTCTTGAAGTTTTATTTTGCTATTCATCAAATCTTTCTTTGCTCTTTCATCATTTTCCTTTTTAATCATAATAACTAGGTATATTGTCATTATTAGATTTAAGAAAATTAAATCCGGAAGTACCTGTATTTGTAGTAGATACCTTTCTGATGTTAATAAATCCCTATATATAAAGCCTATTTTACCTATAGAAATTACATTTAAAAACTCTAAAACAAATAATATTATTACGTTCATCAGTAGTATATTTATTCCATATACATATACTCTGTTATTGTTTACCAATTTTTTTATAATCTTTACAATTCCAAGCATTAGTAGAAATACAAGAAAAGCGATTAATATAACAGAAAAATCAAACCAATTCCACTCTTGTAGGCTCAATTTTGTAACCATGTTTGAAGAAAGAGAGTCCTTTTTCCAAATTATAAATAGTATTCTTGGAATTACCACGTCGCATATTAGTGAAAGGTATTTTGTAGTCATTACGAATAAGAAAGCTGATTTTATGCAACTTATATTGTATTCTTTTTTATATACCTTTGCTAAAAGTATTAAAAACGGTATATTGAACATCCACCTTACTACCGCATACCCCCTGATTTCCCCCATTGAAAGAAATCTTATCAAGAAATCTCTAAATACCATTTTTCTATACGGTATAAATCCACTTCCTGTATATATTTCCCATATTCTGATTTCCCTTACTAGTATGTATGTAATAGCTATCATAAAAAGCTGCACAGTTATATTTCTTTTTTTAGATATTTGCGCATCTCTTTTGTACTCGACTACGGTGTTAAATACAAAAAATACATTAACTACACTAAATAGATATATAAATTCTCTAAATATTTTTTCCACTAATTACCACCGCCTAAGCGCCAGAAGAATTTTTCTTTGAGATCCTTGTACTTAGTTCTTCCAATTGGTATGTCTTCACTATTGTCTAAAACAGCCGTATATCCTTTGATTTTATTTATATAATCAAGGTTTACAATGAAGCTTTTTTGACAGTGATAAAACATATTTGAGTCTAATTCATTTTTTATTTCAGATAGTGTCTGCCTTGTTTCGCTATTGCCCTTTTCTGAATGTATGATTACTTTTCTGTTTAAAACTTCAATATAAAGTATATCTCGCTGATATATTTTCTTAATCCCATCATCAGATTTTACAACTAAATACTTTCCTTTACTATCCTCTACATCTTTGATACACGATTTTAAATGCTTTGCTACTATCTCCTCGTCCACTGGCTTTAATAGATACCTATACGCTCTCACTTCATAGCCATCAGATATATAATCAACCAAAGATGTTATAAAAATTATCTCCATATTTTTATCGTTTTCTCTAATTTTTCTAGCGGTATCCATTCCATTTATATCGCCCATAAGTATATCCAAAAAGAGTATATCTATCTCACCAACATTCTCTTCAAGCAACTCTTCTCCAGAGGAAAATTCCTTTATTCTATAATCTCTATCGTTGTCAAACATAGTCTTTTCAACTACACTTTTTATTTTTTCCCTTATTTCTTTTTCGTCATCGCAAATTCCTATCGTAAGCATAAAATCCTCCTTTCGATTTAAAGAATTCTATTATTACATTATCAGAAATTTTTCTATTTGCAAAGATATCTTCTCTTTCCTACGCTTTTCTTTCCGTATTCGATGGCTTCAACAGGACAATTACAGATACAAGCCATACAATGTGTGCAATTACTTCCCCAAACTGGCTTATTATCTACTAGTTTTATATTGTTTAGCATACAAAGTTCCTCGCATTTTCCACAACCTATGCAACTATCTTTTGCGTAGAATTTATCTGCTTTTACAAATTTTTTATAGAATATATTGTTTACAAATCCGCTCTTTGCTTTGTCAAATGCTCTTAGCTTTCTTTCTTCAAATTTCTTACATCCTTTTATCTCATCTGCTGCTTTTTCTATAATAGGATCAGCTTTTTGTATTATTGCTTTTGATTCTTCTTCGCTTGGAACTGGAAACATTGCTATATAGTTTTCAGGCATTACAATTTCCTTAATACCCATAAATTCAAAACCTTTTTCTTTACATAATATTGATATTGTTTCTTCTGCATTTCCTATATCGCTTCCACAGTTCATGACAAAGTATGCTTTTTTACTTCCTTCAAAGTTTGATTTTCTTATAAATTCATCAAATACTCTAGGAATTCTCCAACCATAGGTTGGACAGACAAATACAAATGGTTTTTCTGAGTTAAGAGTGGGATTTTCGTTGTTTTTTATGTATTTTGTAGAATCTATTATTCCATTTTCTGTTATTTTTGCTATTTTTTCTGCTATGTATTTGCTATTTCCAGTACCTGTAAAGTATACTATCATTTCTGTTCCCCCTTTAGTTATAAATATGGTGCTGCCAAAGAATGTGTAAAATACTCTTAAAACAGCACCACTTTTACTATTTTATATTAAATTTTTTCATTTATTCTTTATAAGATTTCTTATTTATCTTCGTAAGCTATTCTTCCGTTGCAGATAGTGTATTTTACTTTACCTGTCATTTCCATTCCTGTAAATGGAGTGTTTTCTGCTTTTGAAGCGTAGTCACCTGCTACCCATTTTTCATTAGGATCAAATATTACTATATCTGCTGGTTTTCCTTCTGATATGTTTGCAGTATCTAAGTTGTATAATTCTGCTGGTTTTACAGACATTTTTTCCATTAACTGAAGGTATGTAAGATGTCCTGCATTTACTAAAGACATTATTCCTAATGCTAGAGAAGTTTCTAGTCCTATTATTCCACTTGGGCAATTCTGGAATTCGCCAGTTTTTTCCTCAGTTGTGTGAGGTGCGTGGTCTGTCGCTATTATTTCTATTGTGTTGTCTTTTAAACCTTCTATTATTTTATCTCTATCCCAAGCTGTTCTTAGAGGTGGGTTCATTTTTGCAAATGTTTTGTGCTCTCTAACAGCATCTTCTGTTAATGTAAAGTGGTGTGGAGATGCTTCTGCGTACACTCTTGCACCATGCTGTTTTGCAAATCTAACCATATCAACAGAGTTTCCTGAGCTTATATGCTGTATGTCGACTTTAGCTCCTGTTTTCATAGCCATCATACAATCTCTTGCAACCATTACGTCTTCTGCTACGTTTGGAGCACCTACAAGACCTAATTCTTTTGCAACTTCCCCTGCGTTTACACCAGGGTTTCCTATTAATGAAGGATCCTCTTCGTGGAAGCTTAGTGGCACATCTAATTCTTTCGCCATTTCCATAGCTTTCATTACAAGAGCTGTGTCGTTTATTGGAAGTCCATCATCTGTGAATCCTAATGCTCCAGCTTCTTTAAGAGTTTTCATATCTACTAATTCTTTTCCTAAGAATCCTTTTGTTATTGCAGCAGCCTGAACTATATTTATCGGAACTAATTCCGCTTTGTTCTGTACATAGTTTAATACTTCTACACTATCTACAACAGGTTTAGTATTTGCCATGCATACAACAGTAGTGAATCCACCTTTTGCCGCTGATGCAGAACCTGTTAATAAGTCTTCTTTATGCTCAAATCCTGGATCTCTAAAGTGAACGTGAACATCTATAAGTCCTGGAGCAACTATTTTTCCAGTTGCATCTATTACTTTTTCAAATCCATTCTCTTCAATTCCTTTTTCTACTTTTAATATTTTTCCATTTTCTATTGCGACATCCATTACTTCATCTGTGTTTGTCGCTGGGTTTACAAGTCTACCATTTTTTATAAGTATCATCAAACCAATCCTTTCTGATTTAAAATTATCGCCAATATTATATAATTTTTATTTCAACTTCTACTTTCATTTTAAGTGTCCATTGTTAATTACAATTATACACTATTTTCGTTGACTTTCTAGTAAAAATAAGATAAACTTATATTTAGCTTTTGAAAGTTTTTTCAAAGGCTTTTTTAATGTGATTTATATTTATTTTATTAATATCTTAGGAGGGATTATTTTTGAGTAATAACACGAATGAAAAATCCATAACAACTGCTGGATTTTTTAAATTTTTCATTCCGTCGCTATTCGGTATGATTCTTTTCATAATACCACTGCCATACGGAAGCATGTTCCCTATTGAAGGTCTTTCATCGGTAAATATAGGGATAGGATTTTTAGCTGAACTTATAAAAATTTTACTTGCCGATTATATGAACTACATCGCACTTGTAGTAATTATAGCGTCTGCAATATTCTCAATTATGAGTAAATTTATAAAAATCAAGAATGATTTTTTAAGAACTGTTCTTGAAGTTTCACCATTCTGGTTAACATTTAGAATACTTGGTGCAATATTTATATTTATGACTATATTTAAGGTAGGTCCAGAATTTATTCATTCTGATGTGACAGGAGGTACTATGATTGGTGTGCTTCCAAGCTTACTTGCTATATTCTTAGTGTCAGGTTTCCTACTTCCTCTAGTTGTCGACTTTGGGTTAATGGATTTATTTGGTACTTTAATATCTAAATTTATGTATAAGCTGTTCAAAGTTCCCGGAAGATCTGCAATAGACGCGATATCTTCTTGGCTTGGAGATGGTACACTTGGAATTATGATAACCGATACTCAGTACAAACAGGGATTCTACACTGCTAAAGAAGCGTCAATAATAGCAGTTTGTTTCTCACTTGTTTCACTTCCATTCTCTACAGTAATAGCTGACCAGCTTGGATTTATGGATATATTTGTTCCATTCTACGGTACAGTTTGTTTAGCTTCATTAGCTTGTGCACTTATAATGCCTAGAATATATCCTCTTAGCAAGTTTAAGGATACTACTTATATGGGTGTTGAACATCTTAAGGAAGAAGTTATACCTAAGGGAGAAAATGTTTTTGCATTCGGTCTTAAAAAAGCAGTTGAAAGAGCTGAAACTTCTCCTTCTTTTGGAGATATAATATTAAACGGATGTAAGACTGTTATAGATATGTATTTTGGATTACTTCCACTTGTTATGGCTTGGGGTACTCTAGCGCTTATCGTTGCTGAATACACTCCATTCTTTACAATAATATCTTATCCAATAGTATTTATACTTAAATTATTAGCTATACCAAATGCAGTAGAAGCTGCTCCAGCAGTTTTAGTAGGATTTACAGATATGTTCCTACCTTCTATAATGGTATCCGTTGATGGAATAGCTGAGGTTACTAAGTTTATAATCGGTGTTTTATCAATATCTCAGCTGATATATTTAACAGAAACAGGTGCAGTTGTTCTTAAATCAGATATACCACTAAATCTAAAGGATTTACTTGTAGTATTCTTAGTTAGAACAGCGATAAGTTTACCTATAATAACATTAGTTGCGAAATTTGTAATATTCGCATAAATAAACAGGACAAGAGAATAACTGCTCTTTGCTCCAGGCTTTAGCAAGTTAGTAAATTTATAACATATTAAAATAAAAAGACTTGTTGAAAATATTACATCGGTTATCCGCAGGTTCTGCCAAATCGAATTTTATAGGGATAATATCTAACTTGGTGGATTGAAGTGTATAGACAAAACTCTCTCGACAATCTGGAGACGTGAGGTTGATTTACAACAAAACTATTTATTTGTACACACGTCGAAGCTGGAGAGGAGTTTGTCTATTACTTCAATCCCTGAGAGATATTAACCTATAAATTTTGATTTAAGCTGATTTTACACAAATAAAAAAGGATGTTGATTACACAATGTCATTAAGTTAGCATTGTTAATGAGGTTATCTAAAAGAA
>SAMEA3387515__coassemble_2309_pt1 | contig 17418 bp, 10 predicted proteins | sample SAMEA3387515__metabat2_high_PE_011 | metagenome-assembled genome bin SAMEA3387515 (sample SAMEA3387515) | Felis catus | biome: Faeces | place: United Kingdom | collected 2012 | reverse complement strand
ATATTTCTTTTCTTCTTTCTAGAAGGTTTGATTTAACTGTACAGAATATACTTATCGCTGCTATCATAAGTATTAGTGTTATATTTATCATGCTTTCTCTAAATATATTTTTATCTGCTTGTTTTTGATCATTATAAAAACTTTCTTTTAAAATAACAGCACCTGGTATATTTTTTCTTGCATATTTTTCTATTTTTCTATTTTCTGCTAAATTATCAATATCTTTATAATCTACAGTAAGACTATTATATGCTTTAATTCCTAATAACTCTTTCATATTATTTTCAGATGTTATAACTTCAAATTTATCTGGGGAAAGAGAATCTCCATAAGATTGCCAGTCATCTTTAAGAATAGCTCCTACTCTAACTTTTACATTTCTTTTTTCTATTTTATCTCCATTATGATAATTTACACCTATATCAATGATATCCCCTACCTTTAAATTTTTATATATACTGTGGTAAGTATGTGTTTTTGTAACATCGTAAAAACTATTAAATACAGCTACATTTATATATCCATCTGTTTTCCCCAATATATCTTTAGATTTTTTTTCTTCCAGCATATATGGTTCTACTTTTTCTTGTATATCTTCATTATTCAAAAATCTAAGATAACTTTCAAATTCAATTTTTTCACTTTCTTTTATTCCATAATAATCTATGAAAATTTTGTTTATATTATTTTTTTCTTCGATAAATGTAGTGTCTGCATTAAAAGAAGCACTTGCTTTTTTAACACCATCCATATTTTTTATTTTTTCTATTTTATCCTCAGATATTTTAAACTCATCTATATCATTAGAAATTCCTGGTCTAAATTCCATATCATATTTGTAGTATATTCTTCTTATTTTATCATCTACTTCATCTTGCATACTTGAAAAAGTATATATTATTAGATATCCACAAAGTGAAATTGTTAGAATTGATACAAGAGTTCTTGTCTTTTTAAGCCAAAGATTTCTAACTCCCATATATCTGTATATTCCTAATCTATTTTGAATAAAGTTTCCTACTTTTGATTGTTTTCCTTTATTTTTAGTTTTTAAAGAATTTGATACTGCCTCCATGCATCCTACTCTTCCTATTTTTATAACAGGAATTATTGTCGCTAACACTATCGCTAATACTGATACCGTTATTGTCTTTGATACTACATCTAAGTCTATATGCATTTTTGGTTTTAATTTAGCTAGTTCTAGTGTTGTGTCTTTAAATACATTTATTCCTATTTCTGTAATACCTAATCCAACAATTATTCCTATAGCGATTCCTATTATAGCAAGCAAAATTGATTGATATACTACCATTAATCTTATATCTCTTTTTCTTGCTCCAATAAGCCTTAACATACTTATTTCTCTTAGATATTCTCCCCAAATTATATTTAACATATTAAATACTAAAAGTATAACTGTTAATATTAAAATTAAATTATTTTCATTAATATTAGTCAAATCTCTTATATCATTTATTGAATACATTGCTGATAAGTAATTTCCATTTGGATTTACAGACATTCTTCCTAATTTTAAATCCATCATCAAATATTCTAGTTTTTTACCAGCTAATAATTCATTTCCTGTAAATCTAAGTATTACATCATATGTTATTGCTTCTTTTGGGATTATATTTTTCCCGTTAAAGTCCCCATATGTATAGCTTATTCCTCTTTCTTGTTCAGCTCCTCCAAAAAGACTGCTATTTAGTCCTTTATACTCTCTTTCTATAATTCCAACAACTTTAAATTTTTTATTTTCAGAGTATAATCTTTCCTCTCCATTAGGAAGATTATACTTTTTTCTAAGTTCAAAAGAAATTGTCTTTCCTATAGGATTTTCTGATACTCCTAAATTCTTAGCACTTTCTTCATCTAGTACTATTTCATTATTATCTTTAGGTTTATTTCCTTTTAGAATCTGACCTTTTCTATCAAAATAATTCTTTGAATTATCATTTTCTCCATTAAATGATTTTAACTCAACTTTAGTTCCATTTTCTTTGTTTATTAAAAATCCTAAGTTTTGTACATTATCTCTATATCCAACTCTACTGTCTTTTTCTACTTTATTTAACTTTTCTTTACTAATATCTACATATTCTACATGATAATCACCATATGCTTTTTTATATGCTTCAACCTTATTATATGCTTGAGAAATTTTAATCATATCTATAGATAGCATAAACGCTACTGTTGCTATTACTATTGCAAACATCATAATTGTTCTTGATTTATTTTTTTTCATATATAGAAGAGATAATTTTCTGTATATTTTCATGATATATTTCTCCTTTCATTCTAAATACCTTATTAAAAAAGGGAATTAAATAATAATTCCCTTTTTTATTTATTAAGTTATTGAAATATTATAATTATATCTTATAACATTGGTGTCTGGAAAGATGTTGTATGATTATGGCAATCACTACAGCAATCATATTTACAAGGTTTACCTCCATTGTTTTTACAAGCATTTCCTTGCATTTCTATTTCTTTTAATTCTATTTTTTCCTGTATTTTTATTTTTCCACCTTTTACTAATTTTTATTCTTTTTTCATTTGTTCTTCCTCCTAATTTTGATATTTATATATAGAACTAAATCAAAATATAACTTCAAATAGAATCCTCTGCCAAATCTTATTATTTACTTTTATCTTTTATTCTGTGTGCAGGCTGCTATTATCAATTTCTTTAATTCAGTTAATATATCTTTGTTAATTGTTTTTATAAATTTCCTTTTCTTGATTATAAAATAACATTTTTAAAATTCATAAACAATAGATTTTGACGAGTGGTATTAAATATGGAGTGAATGGCAATCTTTTTATCTTTACAAGATTAAAACAAAAAAATAAGAGTATTCATATCAATAATTTGATACAAATACTCTTTTTATTTACAGAGCTTATAAACCTAATTTTTTGGGATAACCACCTTTATTCTAAATGTATTTTCATCACAAAATATATTCATTTTTCCATTATATTTCTTTACAGAAGCTTCAACACTTTTTATCCCTATACCATGTTTTGATTTATCATTTTTACTTGTAATATATCGTCCTTCTACTTTTTTAACATCATTTTCTTTACTATTTTCACAAATAAAAACAAACATATTTTTAGCCCACATAGATTTTAAATTTATATACTTTCTACTATTTTCAATTTTATCACAGGCTTCTATTGCATTATCCAGTATATTTCCTAAAATACTAGACATATCTATATTTTCTATAAATCCTGTATTTTTAGAGTCTACATCTAAAATAAACTCTATCCCTTTATTCTCACAAATCTTCATTTTTTCGTCTACAATTATATCAAAAATAGCATTTCCACTTGCTTTAATTTTATTAGCTTTATTTAATTCATTTTGTATACTTTCTATATACTCTAAAGAATCTGATTTATTTTTATTCATATTTTTTATAGCATAAAGATGATTGTTCATATCATGATATAAGCGTCTAATATCTTCTTGAGATTTTTCTAATTTTTCATAGTAATCATTTTTAGATTCAAGTCTAGTATACATTTCTTTTTCTTTTACTTTTTCTTCACTTTGTTTTTTTATCTCAAGAATTATATAAAGAATTATTACTGTAGATATTATAGTAAACATAGGTATTATTTCTGTAATAATAATATACAATTCTGAACGATTTATTCCATATTTTTCTGTCTTTATTACATATTGCATTAATACTATGTAAACAAAATTTAGCATAATTATATTTATTGAATACCTATAAATTTTATTCTTTAAAAGTCTATCTATTAATTTGTCTAATATTATTACACTTATCCAAATTATTATTGCTATAATTATTATTTTTATATTAAATATATTCCAGTCATGCAATTCAAATTTTAAAGAAAGTGGACTTGACATGCTTACTCCATTTTCAAATGTAAATAAAAATCTTGATAAAAAAAAGTTCTCAATCATACTTATATATTGTCCTGTTAGTATATATAAAAAAGTAAACTTTTTCCATTCTAATTTATATACTTTTGAATATATATAAATAATTCCTATCATTATAACTATATTACTTATAATCCAAATTGCTTTTTCCTTAGATATTCTCATACTCTTGATAATCTCTATTAAATTGAACGATAATGCAGAATGTTGGCTTATATTATTATCTAAAATAGCTATATTCCATATGCTGATATACCTTGATGCTACATATAAGACTATTATTATAGTCGCCTGAATAACTATATTTTTCAAAAAATCTATATCGCTATATTTCCTATATCCAACTACCCAGTTTAATATAGATATCGAGAATATTATACAAATCAAATTAATACACTCACCAATTAATACATCCATTATATATCCTCTCCTATTGACCAGAAGTATTTATCCACTACTTCTTTATATTTATTTCTGCTAATAGGTATTCTAGCTCCATTTTCCATAATTATATCCCTATTGTAAATCTCTTCAATATATATCATATTTACAATATAACTCCTATGACATTGTATAAATAATTGTTTTTCAAAGTTAGACACAATATCATTTAAGTTACCTCTACATTCTAATTCTCCCTCTTTTGTGCATAGTTTTATTTTTTTATTAATTGCTTCTATATATATTAGATCTCTACTATATACTTTCTTAAATCCATTATCGGTCTTTATTTTTAAAAAGCAGCCTCTTTTCTTAGCTACTTCTACCACACACTCTTTTAGATTTTTTTCTATAACTTCATGTTGTATTGGCTTTTTTATAAATCTAAATGCTCTTACCTCAAAAGCTTCACTTATTTTTTCTCCTATTGATGTTACAAATATTATCTCAGTTGTTCTATCATATTCTCTTAGTTTACGAGCAGTTTCCATACCATCCAACCCATCCATTTGTATATCTAAAAAAAGTATATCTATTTCATTATCTAATTCTATATATTTTATAACATCTTCACCATTGCTAAATTCTTTAACTTGATACTCTATGTCTTTATCTATCATTGTATTTAGTATAGCGTTTTTTATATCCATTCTAACGTCTAACTCATCATCACATATTCCTATTGTTATCATTTTTTACCTCTCTTTATATCAACTAATTAAAAAGAGAGTATCTATGCTTTATAATTTTTGACATAAATACTCTCTCCCTTCTTTACTATTATTTATCTAGTTCTTTATGAACAATATGGCTCAAAATGTACAAATTTTCTATTTCGTACAAGTACAAATTCTCATAATTTATATCTATGCCAAATTCTTTATTTAGCATACAAACAAAATCATACGCATTATCTCCATACAACCCTGTCATATTATTAATCAAACTATTTTTTTCAAGAAACTCTATATTTATTCGTCCATCTGCAAAATTTTCATTCAAAATATCAACAATCTTTCTAACAATAGTATCATACACATATTCTTTTTTATATTTGTATCTTCTTTCTTTATATGTTTCAGATATGTTTGATTTACTTTTTAAAATTTGCTCTATTTTATAAATATCTTTTGTATTCTCTTTATACATTATCTCTGCTATTATCCCCGCAGCTAATGCAGATGCTCTACTATGCTTTCCAAATGCAGTTACACTATCTTTAAATTTATACAATCTATCTCTTCCATTTGCATACATTTGGTTTTCTCTTTTACTATCATATGTATAATCATTATCTTTGCAAATTCTCTTATATCCTTTCACACCAATTACAGAATCAAATGAAGCTGGATAACTTTTTATATTTTTCGCTTTCTTATGTTTAGAAGCTACTAGTATCTTTCCTTCACTTCTAAGAATATTGCATACTGTTCTCAAATCTTCAAGTCTATTTTCTTTTATCATAGATGCTGATATATTTATTATATCTATATTTTTACCAATTAGATTTGCTAATGCTACTATAAGCTTTGATACTTCAGTCACTCCTTCATCATTAAATATCTTAATAGGATATATTATCGCTTCTGGGCATCTTTCTAGTATAGTCTTTGCACATAATGTTCCATGTCCTATTACATCATCTATATTATCTATACCATCAACTTGCAATTCTTTATCATATACATATCTATCTTTGATATCTTTATCTTCCGTATCTATTCCAGTATCTAACACAGCAATTTTTATATTTTTCATAGAACTACCTCTTTATTCATTTCTATACAATTTATAGTATATTCCCTTTTTAGATATAAGTTCTTCGTGATTTCCTGATTCTGCTATTTTACCATTTGACATTACAAATATTTTGTCTACATCTTTTATAGTAGATAATCTGTGTGCTATCACTATTACTATTCTATCTTCTAAGTTCTTCTTTATACTATCCATTATTATATCTTGAGATACATTATCCAATGCTGATGTAGCTTCATCAAATATAATAATTGGACTATCACATAACATAGCTCTGGCTATAGAAATTCTTTGCTTTTGTCCTCCAGATATTTTTATTCCTTTTTCCCCTATCTCTGTATCTAAACCAGCTTCAAGAGAAGAAATAAAATCATCTAAACCAGCTAAACTACATACTCTCAATATATCATCATCTGGTATTTTTTTGCCTAATGATATATTATTTCTTATTGTACTATCAAATATAACTATCTCTTGACTAACTACAGAAATACATTTTCTCAAAGACATAAGTTTTATATTTCTTATATCTCTTCCATCAATTTTAATCCTTCCATCATCAACATCCCATAGTCTATACATAAGCTTTGAAAGAGTTGACTTTCCACATCCACTCTCTCCAACAATAGCTGAAATATCTCCTCTTTCAAATTTCATAGATACATTATTTAAGATATATTTCTTTTCCGATTCATCATTTTCATATCCAAATTTTACATTTTCAACAGATATTTCTTTAATATTATCTGCTCTTAGTCCTTCTAGCATATTTTGATCTTCATCTATAACAGGCTCTTCATCTAATATAGAATATACTCTTTCTATAGAAACTTTAGCTTGTTGTATTCTATTATTTGCATTTACAATACTTATACATGGACCTATTAACATTCCTGCATAGTTTTGAAATGCTATTAATGAACCTAATGTAAAATCTCCATTTATTATCATATATCCACCATATCCATATATAGCCATACTCATCATAAGATTAAATATATTTGCAACACACATATTTCCACTCATAAGAACATCTATTTTTATATCTTTATTTATAAGTCCTCTCTGACCTTTTATAAATTGTGATATAAAAAACCTCTTTGATTTAGATATTATAACATTCATTATATTATAAACATATTCTTGAACTACATTGCTTGTATCACCATATTCATCTCTAAACATACTCACATTAGAATGTATATTTTTTGTAAAGTATCTCTGCGTTGTAACAAGTAATATTTGTATAAACACAACAACTACAAAAAGAACAGATTGTAGTCTAAACATTAAGTAGAGAGAAATAATTGCTGTTATTGAATTTTTAATAATAGAAAATACAAGTTCCGCATCTATATTTTCTATTATATCTATATCAGATTGTACTATAGACATAAGATTTCCAGTTTTATTCTCTGTATAGAATTTTCCAGATAACTTCGATAAATGATCTAATACCTTCAATCTAAACTTTACAGCCACCCTATTTCTCATAGTTGCATATATATAGCCTAGTGCTAAATTTAAAACTCTAGCTAAAACTGACATTACAGAATAAGCTACAATTATTTTTAATAGTAATTCAAGATTTTTTCCTGTTATACCTTTATCTACCATATTTTTTGTCATCATAGGCAGAACAAGGTCTATTGATGTTATAAATATCACCATTATCATTGCAGTAAAAATACTCATCTTATTATGATTTACTACAAATTTTATAAACCTTTTTATAGGACTTTTTCTTTTGGATATATTTGACTTTTCCATTTATAAATCCCTACCTCTTTCACCAAGTTCCAAAAGTTTTTTAGTTGTTTTAAAGTTCATATGTTCATCAACACAAGCCATATATGGCACTTCTGAATAACTACCTGTACTAAGTTTGTTAACTATTCTACATCTTACAGCAGTACAGTATTCTTTTCTTGTACAACCTGAACATTCTTCAAAATCTCTAAAATTCTCATTAACAACTTCTTTTAATTTATCTTTATCTAAAGGGTTTTCATTATATATATTTCCTATTTCATAGTCTTTTTTACCTATTGCAAATGTACACGGATAAATTGTTCCATCTGTATCTATGCAAAATGTGCATATACCACCAAAACAATCCCCTCGCTTAACATTTAAAAGTCTTAAATCTGTCATACCTAAATTTACTTCTGGATTTTTTAAATGAAAGTCTATAAGTTTCATTCTCTGTTCTTTATATACTTCAACTTTTTCCTCGCTCCACTCAGACATAATATCTACAGCAGTTGCAAGATATCTAAAGCCAAGTTTTGATACACTTTCAATACTTTCATACATTTTATCTACATTATATTGGTTAAATGTCATCCTACATCTAATAGGTATATTTTCATCTTGTAGTTTTTTTATATTTTTCATAACTATATCATATGATCCACTTCCGTCTGGAAATATTCTATTTGCATTATGTGATTCTTTAGTACCATCTAAACTTATAGATACCTCTGTTAAATCATTTTTTATAAACTCTAATATTTCATCGTTCATTATTGTTCCATTTGTAGTCATATCATATATTATTTTTCTATCTACTATTTCATCATCCAATTTATTTTTAATATATTTTACTATATCAAAATTTAGAAGAGGTTCTCCACCATGAAGTGTTATCCATAGTGGTCTTTTATCATTATCTTCTTCTTTTAGTTTTTCTTTTATAAACTCTATACATTTATCTGCTGTTTCTTTGTTCATATATTTTTTAGGTTTACAACCACCTTCATAACAGTAGCTACATCTAAGATTACAGTCATCAGTCATTACTATTGTAAATTTCATATTTTTATTCCCCCCATACTATTCTATTTAATTGTGGTTTCATTATAGAACACCATTTTTCATAGTCAGGACAATCTTCATTATCTAACAACTTATCTACTAGTGCAGGACAGAAAAAGCAAAACACATTTACATCACAATCCTTACATTTTTCAAAATTATACGGCATTATATTTTGTAGTCTAGCTGCTAGTTTACTATCAGATAAATCATAATCAAAATCAAGCACACTCATTCTAGTATCTTTATCTAATGCACTTCCATAAGAATACTTTGGTTTTATCAAAGATTGACATGGATACATATTTCCATCATAATCTATAAACATTTTTGACTTATACATATCACAAGAACATGATTTTAGATTATCTTTATCTTTTTCAAAACTTAATTTATCTAATTCTGTAAGTCCAAATGGAAGTATAGTTTCCTCTGATATAAAGTATGACGCATTTTCTACTCCTCTACCTTCTGGCTCAAAGCATCTAACCATTCCTTTTGTTCCTATTCTTTCATTTAAAGCATAAAATTTTTCTTCAAGGTGTTTATTCTTATCTCCAACAACCATAGACGTTCTTATATTTCTAAATCCTCTAGTATGAAGTAATACTATAGATCTCATTATTTTATTGAATACTCCTCTTCCCCTAACTAATCCACAAGTTTCTTCATCTACTCCATCTATACTTATTTCTACTCTATTAAAATGATTTACTATAAAGTCTACATTAGATTCATCTATAAGAGTTGCATTTGTAGAAAGAACTAGTTCTGTTTTACAGTCTTTTTCTTTAAAGTAATGAACACACTCTTCAAAATCGCTTCTTATCATAGGCTCTCCACCTGTTATTATAAACTCATGCGGTTCTAGTTCAGCTACAAAATCCATTATTGATTTTACATCTTCTGTACTTAGTATATCTTTTTCAGTAGAGTTACAATTTGTGCAACAATGTCTACAAGCTAAATTACACTTATGCGTTGCTGCTAAATATATAGCTTTAAATCTATTATTCATATTTTTATAAAAATCTTCACTTATTGATGATTCAAGTATACCTGCTTTTCCCATATTTATCATAAGGTCTTTCATATATTCCTTGTCTGAACCTTCAAACATATCAACAAATTCTTCTACTGTAAGTCCCATTTCTTCTGCCTTTTTTATATATGAGTATACTTCTTTACTTTGAATTATATGTCTTTTAAATCTTGTGTTGTACATAAGTACTCTGTTGTTTCTTTCTCTTATTATCAGTTCTTTGTCTTTAAATTTAATTCTTTCTTCTCTAAACTTCAAAGTAATCACCTTCTTTATGATTTTTATTTAATATATGAGGATAGCAAAAACTATCCCATATATTAATTATTTTTATTTTTTACTATCTAGTCTATATCTCTCATACCATCTGATATTTCTTTATTCTTAAAATCTCTGTTTGCTAATTTTACTGCTATTATACAAGTAACTAGTGTAACAACTGCGAATATTATCGCCTGTGGATATGGGAATGTAAAGTCCATAAAATGCTCTATACCATATGTTTTATATGCTTCATTATGCCATTCAACAAACTTGATAAGTTCATATGTTGACAATCCTATACCTGATAATATACTCAATAAAGCATATATCATTGATTCCCACATATTCATCCTATTCATATCTTTAGCAGACATTCCCAAAGCTCTCATTGTAAATATTTCTTTTCTTCTTTCCATTAAATTAGATTTAACTGTACAGAATATACTTATTGCAGCAATCATTAGTACCAAACTTATATTTACGATACCTTCTCTGTACATTTGTTTAGTTCCTTCAATTTGTTCATTATAAAATCCTTGTTTTATTTTTAGTGATCCTGGTACATTTTCTTTAATATATTTTTCTATTTTCTTATTCTCTTCTACATTATTAATATCTTTATAATCTACAATAAGATTATTATATGCTTTAAACCCTAACAATTCTTTCATATTATTTTCAGAAGTTATTACCTCTAAAGCAGATGGTTGAAGAAAATCTCCATAAGCCCGCCACTCTAAATCTATTATCGCTGCAACTCTTACTTTTACATTTCTTTTTTCTATTTTTTCTCCATTATGATATTTTACACCAAGAGTTATTACGTCACCCTCTTTTAAATCTTTATATATATTTTGATAAGTATTTGTTTTTATAATATCATAAAAATGATTATATACTGCTACATTTACATATCCATCTGTTTTACCATTTATATCTTTTGTGGTTTTATCATCTAACATATATTCTTCTAAGACTCTTTTTATATCTTTATCATTAAAGAATCTAAGGTAATTTTCAAACTCAACTTTTTCCTTCCCTTCTATTCCATAATACTCTATAAAATAATCATTTATCTTATTTCTATCTTCAACAAATGTTGATTTACCATTGTATCTAGAAGAAACAAATTTTACACCTTTCATATCTTTTATATTGTCTATTATCTTTTCTGGTATTTTATAAGTATCTGGATCACTTGCTATTCCAATAGAACTTTCTATATCGTATCTATGATATATTCTTCTTATCTTGTCATTAACTTCATTCACCATACTTGAAAATGTATACATAATTAAATATCCACAAAGTGTAATAGTAAGTATTGATATTAATGTTCTTGTCTTTTTAAGCCAAAGATTTCTTATTCCCATATATCTATAAATACCAAACTTATTTTGAATAAATCTTCCTACTTTTGATTGTTTTCCTCTATTTATATGAGTTGTAGAATTTGTTATAGATTCCATACATCCAACTCTACCTATCCTTATTACAGGAATAATTGTAGCTAACATTATAGCTGTTATAGTCACTATAATAGTTTTTGTAATTACTTCAGTATCTATATATATTCTAGGTTTAACTTTTGCTATTTCTAATGTAGTGTCTTTAAATAAATTAACTCCTAATCCTGTAATCCCTACTCCTACAGCAATTCCTATTATAGTTCCAAATATCGCTAATAATACTGACTGATATATAACCATAAATCTTATATCTTTTTTTCTTGCTCCAATAAGTCTTAGCATACTTATTTCTTTTAAGTATTCTCCCCATATTATATTTAACATATTGAATACTAAAAGGATTACCGTTAAAATTAAAATCAAGTTATTATTATTAATCTCTCTTATATTTTTCAAATCATTTATTTTAAATAATTCTGCTAAATAATTTGAATTTGGATTGAATGACATTCTTCCAAGTTCATAATCCATAGCTACTTTTTCAACTAGACTATTCGCTTTTTCTTCATTTCCATTAAATCTTAATATTATATCGTATGTCAACGCCTCGGTTGGAATTATATTTTGTCCATTAAAATCTCCATATGTATAACTTAATCCTCTCTCATGTTCTGCTCCTGTGATACTAGAATCAAGACCTTTATATGCTCTTTGTGCAATTCCAACTACTTTAAATGTTTTTATTTCAGAATATAATTTTTCCTCTCCTGTAGGAAGAGTATAACTTTTTCTAAGCTCAAAAGATATTGTTTTTCCTATTGGATTTTCTGATATACCTAAATTTTTAGCACTTTCTTCATCTACCACTATCTCGTTATTATTTTTAGGTTTCCTTCCTTTTAAAACTTGACCTTTTCTATCAAAATATTTCATTGAATTATCATTTTCTCCATCAAATGATTTTAATTCAACTCTTGTACCATTTTCTTTATTTATAAGAAACCCTAAGTTTTGCACATTATCATTGTATCCTACTCTCTTATCATTCTTTACCTTATTTATCTTTTCCTTGCTAATATCTACATATTCAATATGATAATCACCATACGCCTTTTTATATGCTTCTGCTCTGCTATATGTCTGAGATACTTCTATCATATCTATAGAAATCATAAATGCTACTGTAGCTATTACCATGATAAGCATCATCAGACTTCTGGATTTGTTCTTTTTTATATATAGATAAGAAAGTTTTCTATATATTTTTTTCATAATACCACATCCTATTCTTAGTAAAATAGGGGAGTATGATACTCCCCTTTATACCTCAAACTGTAATTTAATACATCTTTGTAGGATATGGTGATGTACCATTATAACAATCTTTACAGCAATTATGTTTACATATGATATTATTACTTCCTTTACATGGATCTGCTTGCATTTCTATTTCTTTTAGTTCTATCTTTTCCTCTATTTTTATTTTTTTTCTTTTAACTTCTGACATTTTATTTTCCTCCTAAGTTTTTATATTTATATATATGATTAAATTAAAATATAATTTCAAATAGTATCCTCTGCCAAATATTTTTATACAATATTCTCTTTTATTATGTGTGCAGGTTGCTATTATTCATTTATTTAATTTAATTAATATATTAAAGTTAAAAATTTTTTCTTTAAATTTCTTGTCTTTAAAATAACATTTTAACTTATTAAAAACAATAGCTTTGTCCTGAATGGTATGAAAATTTACCTGAATGGTAAAATTCTACTTCCACAATATATTTTCCAAATGCTTTTTATTAAATTCACAGTATTTTTCAAATGCTTTTTCATTTTCATATAGTAACTGATTTTTCGCTGGGCAAGTATTACAAAAAGCATTTACTGAACAATCTCTGCATCGAGTTTGGTTTTTTAGATCTAAGTTTTCAAAGTTTTTAAATCCTTCAAAATCCTTTTTATATAATTTTTCCTCTGTTTCTAAGTCCATATCTAATATATTAAATGTCTTAAATTTATCATCTGTTATATTTGGACAAGAATACACATATCCATCATCTGCTATAAATATGCTATTTCTTCCAGCATTACAATGTCCTGTGTTTATATTGTCGTAGCTATTTTCATCTAAAGTATATAAATCTTGAGGAGTGTAGAATACATCATCATTTTCAACGTACTTTTCACATCCACTAAATCCTCTTCCAAATTTACAGAAGTATCTTATTCTCGCTTTTGTACCTATTTTTTCATTTAGTTCTTCAAACTTTTGTTTATATCCTTCGTTATATTTTCCCATTACCATAGATATACTTATCTTATCGCAACCATTATCTTTAAGATGTCCAATAGCCTTCATAACTTTGTTGAATACACCTTTTCCCCTTACTTCTGAGCAAGTTTCTTCATCGTATCCATCAAGGCTAATCTCTACTGCGTAAAAATTATCCCTTATAAATTTAGCCATTTTTTCATCTATTAGCGTAGCATTTGTGCTTAGTATGAGCTTTTCGTCGTATTTTGATTTTATATATTCTATAAACTCAACAAAGTCTTTTCTTACAAGTGGCTCTCCCCCTGATATTGTAAGATTGATTGGGTTTAATTTTAATACATTGTCTACAACTTTTTTTAGTTCTTCCAAATTCATTCTTTCTTCCCGATTTATGTTTGATTCTTTGCAACAATAGCAACAATTTAGGTTACATTTATTAGTTATCGCTATTGAAACTTTTGGAACCATTCCATAATATATTTCTTCATTTGGATTATCTGTTACTAGATCTAAATCTTCTAATGATTTTATTATTTTTCTAAAGTAGTCTTTGTCATCTTCACTAAATAAATCAATCATTTTTTCAAGAGCCAGTTGTTTTTCAACTGACTCTTCTATCACTTCATAACATACAAGAGGAATTTTTATCCATTTTCCACTATATTGGTTGGATATTATAACAGCGTTGTCTTTTTTCATTATATTTGCTTTTTTATTATAAAAATAACCACTCATAACACTTCCTCCTCTAGTCTATATCTCTCATACCATCTGATATTTCTTTATTCTTAAAATCTCTGTTTGCTAATTTTACTGCTATTATACAAGTAACTAGTGTAACAACTGCGAATATTATCGCCTGTGGATATGGGAATGTAAAGTCCATAAAATGCTCTATACCAAAGTTTGTATATGCATTATTGTTCCACTCTACAAATTTGAAAAGTGCATATGTAGCTAATCCTATTCCAGATAATACACTCAATAAAGCATATGTCATTGATTCCCACATATTCATTCTACTCATATCCTTAGCAGACATTCCCAATGCTCTCATTGTAAATATTTCTTTTCTTCTTTCCATAATATTAGATTTAACTGTACAGAATATACTTATAGCTGCAATCATAAGTACTAAAGTTATATTTATAATGCTTTCTCTGTATATTTGCGACATTGCTTCCTTTTGTTGATTATAAAATCCTTGTTTTATACTCAATGATGCAGGTATATTTTCTTTAACATATTTTTCTACTTTTCTATTTTCTTCTACATTATTTATATCCTTATAATCTACAATTAGATTATTATATGCTTTAAATCCTAGCAATTCTTTCATATTATCATCAGATGTTATTATCTCTAATCCTGAAGGTTGAAGAGCATCTCCATAAGACTGCCAATCATCTTTAAGAATAGCTCCTACTCTAACTTTTATATTTCTTTTTTCTATCTTATCTCCATTATGGCATTTTACACCAAGAGTAATTATATCTCCTACTTTTAGATTTTTATATATTTTATGATATGTATCTGTTGTCGTAGGATCATAAAAGCTATTAAATACAGCTACATTTATATAACCATTTGTTTTTTGTTCTATATCTTTTGTAGTCTTATTATCTAACATATATGGCTCTACGACTTTCTTTATATCATCATTTTCAAAAAATCTAAGATGATTTTCATATTCAACTTTTTCACTGCCATCTATTCCAAAGTATTTTATATAGTAGTCATTTATTTTATTTTTATCTTCAATAAAGGTTGCATCACCATTGAATCTAGCATTTGCACATTTCACAGCATCCATATTTTTTATTTTTTCTATTTTATTTTCTGGTATTTTATATGTTTCTGGATCATTTGCTATACCCATTGATGATTCTATATCATATTTATAGTATATTCTCCTTATTTTATCATTTACTTCATTTTCCATATCTGAAAATGTGTACATAATTAAATATCCACAAAGTGTAACAGTAAGTATTGATATTAGTGTTCTAGTTTTTTTAAGCCAAAGGTTTCTTACTCCCATATATCTGTAAATACCAAATTTATCTTGTATAAATTTACCTATTTTTGATTGTTTAGTTTTGTTTTTATGTTTTGAAGAACTTGATATACTTTCCATACATCCTACTCTTCCTATTTTTATAACTGGAACTATTGTAGCTAATGCTATAGATACAACAGATATTATAATTGTTTTTATCATTACACCTGAATCTATATGAATTTTTGGTTTTACTTTTGCTATTTCTAAAGTACTATCTTTAAGTATATTAACACCTATTCCTGTTATACCAATTCCAACTATAACTCCTATAGCTATTCCTATTACAGCAAGTAGCAAAGATTGATATATTACCATAAATCTTATATCCCTTTTTCTTGATCCAATAAGTCTTAACATACTTATTTCTTTTAAGTATTCACTCCAAATTATATTTAGCATATTAAATACTAAAAGTATAACAGTTAATATTAATACTAAATTACTTGTTCTTGTATTTGATATTTCTCTTGCAAATGTAACATCACTTAAAGCTGCTAAATAATTTCCATTTGGGTAAAATGCCATTCTTCCAAGATTATAAGTAGCGGATACCTTTTCAACTAAACTTGAGGCTTTTTCTTCTTTTACATTAGCATATCTTAATATTATGTCATATGTTAATGCTTCCTGTGGTATTATGTTTTGTCCATTAAAATCTCCATATGTATAACTAATCCCTCTTTCTTGTTCTGCACCTGTTATTTCTGAATTAAGTCCTTCATATACTCTTTTTACCACACCAACTACTTTGAAAGTTTTCCTTTCAGAATATAATTTTTCCTCTCCATTAGGAAGAGTATAGCTTTTTCTAAGTTCAAAAGATATTTTCTTTCCTATTGGATTTCCTTCTATACCTAAGTTTTTAGCACTTATTTCATCTACCACTATCTCGTTATTATTTTTAGGGATTTTCCCTTTAAGAATCTGACCTTTTCTGTCAAAGTATTTCATTGAATTATCATTTTCTCCATTAAATGATTTTAATTCAACTCTAGTTCCATTATTATTATTTATTAAATATCCTAAGTTTTGTACATTATCGTTATATCCTACTCTTTTATCTTTAGCAACTTTTTGCATTTTTTCTTTACTTATATCTACATACTCACAATGATAATCCCCATAAGTCCTTTTATATAATTCTGCTTTATCATATGCTCTAGATATATTTATCATATCTATAGAAATCATAAATGCTACTGTAGCTATTATCATAATAAGCATCATAAGACTTCTTGATTTATTCTTTTTTATGTATTGTAAAGAAAGTTTTCTATATATTTTCATATAATAATTCTCCTTTCTCATTTCTCAAAATTTCATTATATTTATAATTTTCATATTAATTAAATCAGTTTAGATTTCATAAAAAAGGGAATTAAAATTAAATTCCCTTTTTTATAG
>SAMEA3387515__coassemble_2263_pt1 | contig 18218 bp, 16 predicted proteins | sample SAMEA3387515__metabat2_high_PE_011 | metagenome-assembled genome bin SAMEA3387515 (sample SAMEA3387515) | Felis catus | biome: Faeces | place: United Kingdom | collected 2012 | reverse complement strand
TGTCTGTCTGTCTGTCTGTCTGTCTGTCTGTCTGTCTGTCTGTCTGTCTGTCTGTAGCGATTATCTTACCAGTTTCAGCAAATGTCAATAGTAAATCACGATAATATTCGTACTGTTTTTGTCTTGCTTCAATTTCAGCAGGTAAACCAATATTAAGGTCATTACAAATATCATCAAAATTGTCAAGACACTCAACAATTTTCTCTTGTCTTGATAATGATGGTATTATTAATTTAACTTTATTCAGAACAGTCTGAGTTAAACTAGGAACACCACCAGCTGTATTTAATGATTCTAGGTGCTCTTTCTGAAGTAAATAATACAAATATTTAGGAATAATTTTTTTATCATTTATTTCTGTGTAAAATACTGTGTCTACATTCCAAAATGGAGTATCTACATAAAAAAGATTGTTCAATGAACCTTTTCTAGGAATCAATACAGAAGGCTTATCATAAACATATTCATTTACATATGTCATTATTCCACCTGATCCATATACAGGATATTTACCTTCACCTAAATGTTTGTAATCTTTGCCATTTTTAATATTAACTATATCTGATAGAAAAACTTTTTCTGTATCATGTTTAGGTGGTTCTAATAAACTATCTCTATAATATTCATATTGTTTCTTACGAGCTGTAAGCTCGGCTGTAAGCTCGGCTGTAAGCTCGGCTGTAAGTAACGTGAAAGAGTCCAAGATACGGACTATTTCACGTTGTACCTCCAAAGGAGGTACAGAAAACTTAAACTTTGAAAATTTATTCATATCAACCGATGCAAAACTTGATTTTTTCAAATTTTGCAAACAATATTCATCAAGTTTATAGCAATAATAAAACAAAAATTTAGGCTCAAACATATCCCGATACTCAGGCCTTATCATTAGGCACGTAAACCTCTGATTTGCAAGTGAAGGTACCGTTATAAGTGCATGCTCTCCAACAGTTGCTGATGTTGCTACTATAATCGAATTTTTTGGAAACAATTTTCCCTTTACTGCACAAGCATTTACATGCTGAAGTGAATCGGATAATATATTGCCATTTTCCCTTATATCTTCCATCCTAAACCAAGGAATTGTTCCATTTTCCCAAAACTCACTTTTTGATTTAGATGGCGTATATCCATTCCTTGTAATAAATAATTGCTGAAGTTCAAACTTATCAACACCATTAGGACACAATTCCTGTATCAATTCTTCTAACTTACTCATTTACTGCACCTCGATTTCTGCAATAATTTCATCGATTGCTTTTCTTAACGCTTCCTCACGAGCAACAATCTCTTTAATTTCTGCATTAAGTTTTACAATATCAATCTTTTCTCTTGTATCTTCTGCTTCAACATAAGTAGATACAGAAAGATTATAATCATTTTCTGCAACTTCATCATATGTAGCAAGATGCGAGAAGTGTTTAACCTCATTACGATTTGCAAAACAGTCCACAATCTTATCCATATTTTCTTTCGTCATATGATTGTTATTTGTCGCCTTAACAAATTCATTAGTTGCATCAATAAATAATGTTCTATTATCTGATTTGTTTTTCTTAAGTACCATGATACAAGTTGCAATAGAAGTACCAAAGAATAGATTAGAAGGTAACTGTATAATACAGTCTACAAAGTTATTGTCAATTAAGTATTTACGTATTTTCTGTTCTGCACCACCACGATACATAATTCCTGGGAAACATACGATTGCAGCAGTTCCATTTGGTGCAAGCCAAGAAAGACTGTGCATTATAAATGCTAAGTCTGCTTTACTCTTTGGTGCAAGTACTCCTGCAGGTGCAAAACGTGGATCATTTATAAGTAATGGATTATCATTCCCAGCCCATTTTATAGAATAAGGTGGATTTGAAACAATTAATTCAAAAGGTTCATCATCCCAATGGGCAGGTGCTGTAAGTGTATCCTCACAAGCTATATTAAATTTATCAAAACCTATATCATGTAAAAACATATTAATTCTACATAAATTATAAGTTGTAATATTTATCTCTTGCCCATAGAATCCATTGCGAATTTTATCCTTTCCAAGCAACTTTTCCGCTTTTAAAAGTAGCGAACCTGAACCACATGCTGGATCATATACCTTATTAATTTCAGTTTTTCCAACAGTACCAAGTCTTGTAAGAAGTTCTGATACATCAGCAGGAGTAAAGAACTCTCCACCTGATTTACCTGCATTTGACGCATACATTGTCATAAGATACTCATAAGCATCACCAAAAGCATCTATATCGTGATTCTTAACATAACCAAGATTCATATCAGCTATACCATCAAGAAGTTTGCAAAGCTTTTCGTTTCTCTTTGCAACAGTTGAACCAAGTTTATTATTATTAACATCAAAGTCATCAAAAAGACCTGCAAAATCTGATTCTGATTCACTACCTTTTGCAGATTCTTCTATATGACGAAATACCCTTTCAAGTGTTTCATTAAGATTATCATCATCTTTTGCTTTTGCTCTTACATTACAAAATAGCTCAGACGGAAGAATGAAAAATCCTTTTTCCTCAATAAGACCTTCTCTCGCTTCTTCAGCCTGATTGTCTGGTATACAAGCATAGTCAAAATCTGTATAACCTGCTTCTCTTTCTCCTTCATTAATATAGTTTGTTATATTTTCAGAAATATATCTATAAAACATCGTGCCAAGCACATAGTTTTTAAAATCCCAACCATCTACTGCACCACGTAATTCATCAGCGATTGCCCAGATAGCACGATGAAGCTCATCACGTTCCTGTTCTTTTTTATTATCAATTGCCATTTTTTAATCTTCCTTTCCGATATTCTCTTATATAAATTGTATAGTTTAATAATATCATACAGCACTTGATTTTACTATATTTTTTATAGAACATTGGTTTTGGTATTTTAAAGATTTATATTCATATCATATAGAGAATAATAAATTTTTTAAATGGTATAAATTTGTAAAGCATAAAAATATACGCTTTTACTGTAAATAAAAAGGTGCTATCAGATGAACATATTTAAATGTCCTATGATAGCACCTTTTATAAATATTCAATTTAGTTACTAATCATTTCTTAGTTCTTTTATTTCTTCTAAAGATAACCCTGTTAATTCTTGAATTGTAGAATCATCAAAGTTTTTTTCAATAGCTGTTTTTGCAACGGCAATAGCTTTTTTAATTTCTCCTTTTTTCTCACCTTTTTTTCTGCTGATTGTAGAGAGCTTGTTTTTTCTAACATAGATTCCATTCTTTTTTCGTATCTTTCTCGTTCCTTTGAATCGCTACTAATTCCAACACTTACTTTAAAAATAACTTATCTTTACTATATTAAACTCTAAAACAGCACAAAGTGTCAATAGATTATTTACTGATTCAACACTCTCAGCAATTTTTCCTTCTTCTTATCATCCACAAACAATGCATTAACAGAATCAGCGTAAACCTTTCTAAACTCTTCCTCACCAAAATCAAACACATCTCTGCAAACCTCAAACTCATCTGACATAGATGTATTAGAAACAGTTCTATTATCTGTATTCACAGAAATCTTAATTCCATCGTCTAAAAATCTTCTAATTGGATGATTTTTTATAGAATCTACAGCCTTAGTCTGAACATTACTTGTCGGACAAAGCTCAAGCATCACACCTTTTTCCTTCACTAAATTATATGCTTCCTCATTATTCTCTATCCTAACACCATGTCCAATTCTCTCAGCACCAAGCTTCTCAATAGAGTCGATAACATTCTGTGCAGAAGCTGCTTCACCTGCATGAACAGTTATATGATATCCGTATTCTTTCGCAAGTTTCATAGCATTCACAAACTTATCAGCAAATCCTTCTTCCTCTCCACCAGCTAAATCCACAGCAGACACACCTTTACCGATAAATTCTTTCCCAGCTTCTATAGTTTCTATCGCATCTTCTTCACTAATATGCTTCATACAACAAAGAATTAAAGTCGCTTCTATATTAAAGAACATCTCAGCTCTCTTAATCCCGTTTATCGCACTCTGAATAACCTCTTTCTGGCTCATACCATTTTTAGTATGTAGCACCGGCGCAAACCTAATCTCCATATACTTCACATTCTCAAAAAGTGCGTCCTCCATAAGCTCAAACACAATCTTTTCTATATTTTCACCACTCTGCATAACAGCTAGTGGAAGATCAAACCTCTTCAAATACTCATCAAGAGAACTACACTCCATTGGAGCAATAGAAAGCTTCTCAATCTCCTCTAAATCATAAGAAGGAAGCTCAATACCATCCTTCTTAGCTAAATCTATAATAGTCTTTGGTCTAACACTACCATCCAAATGACAATGTAACTCAATCTTAGGAATATGATGACAATCCATAACTAAAACCTCACTTTCTTCAACTTTTACCATGCCACCAAAATAAAATAAATTTAATTAATTTAAAAATGTGGCTGATTGTGGACTTTTACCAAAGCCACAAATTACTCTTATCTATGCATTTTACAAACATATCCGACTTCTTTCTATTCTAAAATTAAAACAATTTTACCAATAATGCTGATTACAATTGCATTTTTAGCAGCCGATAATTTTGCATACGACCACAAATTAATTTGCATCGACAATTCTGCAAGCGCCCCACATCATTGAAATGTGTTACATAAATGGGTGGGGCGCTGAAGCCTGGAGAGCAAATAATTGTGGTTGGATGTAAAATAGGCTGCTACAAAGCAATTGTAACAGCCATTATTTCAAAATTATTTTATTTTAGATACTACTCCATCTATTATTTTTTCTATTTTTTCACTAGTTTCGTTTACACCATTGTGAGTTATATCTATAACTTCTTTGCTCATTGGTAACTCAGCTAATAAATCTAATCCTAAACCTTCAAGGAATCCATCTGTTCCTTCACCTTCGAATAATTTTATCTTTTTACCACAGTCTGGACATTCTATATAGCTCATATTTTCAACAACACCATATACAGGTATATCCATTTTCTTAGCCATATTAACAGCTTTTGAAACTATCATAGATACAAGATCCTGAGGTACAGAAACCATAACAGTTCCGTTTATTGGTATATTCTGCATAACTGTTAAAGCTACATCACCTGTTCCTGGAGGCATATCTATTAATAGATAATCTAAATCTCCCCATATTACGTCTGTGTAGAACTGTTTAACAACTCCACCTAATATTGGGCCTCTCCAGATAACTGGTTCATTTTCATCATCCATCATAAGATTTATAGACATAACTTTTATTCCGTTACCATTAACAACTGGGAATATACTTTCTCCATCGCTTAAAGCTTTAGCATCTTTAACTCCCATAAGTCTTGGTATACTTGGTCCAGTTATATCAGCATCTAATATACCTACTGAATATCCTTGTTTTGCTAACTGATTAGCAGTAAGAGCAGTTATAGTAGACTTACCAACTCCTCCTTTACCACTCATTATACCTATTATTTTACCTATATGATTCTGTGGGTTATTTTCTATTGAACAGTGTTCCTTATTATTACATGACCCTTTTGATGGGCAATTACTACAATTTGACATTTTTCATTCCTCCATTGTGTTACTTTTAAAGTAATTCATTTTTATTATTTTTTTACTTTACATATATATTGTAGTACAGTTTTTCATTAAAGTCATTAAATTTTTAAATTTATTTTTAAACAATCATACTAAAAAAAGACTGCTACAAAATATTGCAACAGTCCCTTCATATATCTCTAAATCTATTCCGTTTTTATATAATCTATTTTTTCTTACCTAACTCTTACCTAATATTTATCTCCAAATTATTTTAATGAATTGAATTTCTCTGCTATATTTGAGCAGTGGTCAGAAATTCTTTCGAAGTTAGTTAATAAGTCTAGGAATAATATTCCTGAGTCTACAGTACAAACCCCGTTACTAAGTCTCTTCATATGTTCATTTCTGTACTGTTTAACTAACATATTAACTTCTTCCTCAGTTTTTTCTATCTCGTCATATAAATCGTGATTTTTAGTATCTATATACTCTATCGCTGAATTTATATTCTTTAATAGTAAATCTGATATTTCATTTATTTCATTCTTAGCTATATCAGAGAATTTAGTTTCTCCATCTACTGCTAATCTATCTATCTCTGCTATGTTTTCAGCGTGATCTGAAATTCTTTCTAAGTCGTTTACTACATGGAATAATAAATCGGCTTTAATTCTCTCGTCACTATTTATGTTAGTGTTAGATAGTTTTAATAAATAGTCTAATATACTCTTATGTAGTGTATTTACTGTTTTTTCGTAGTTGAATGCCTTGTCTATAGCTTTTGAATCTCTAGTTATAAGACCTTCCATCGCATAAGTGAATGATTTTCTAGCTTTTTCACCCATTCTTACAACTTCCTGAACTGTGTTTCCAAGAGCTATTGAAGGAGTTTCAAACATTCTTTCGTCTATGTATTTAGTAGTATTAGCTGTAGCTAATTCTATTTCTTCTTCTTTAATTGGAACTAATCTTTCTGCTAATTTAACTATGTATTTAGAGAAAGGTAATAGTATTATAACGTTTATAAGGTTGAATAATGTATGTGCATTTGCTATCTGTCTAGCTGTGTTAGCTGGATCTAGATACTGAACAACTGCGACTATTGGTTTGTTAAGTATTAACATGAATAATAATGTACCTATTACGTTGAATGACAAGTGCATTACCGCTGCTCTTTTTGCATTTCTACTAGCACCTAAACTTGATATAAGTGAAGTTACACAAGTACCTATGTTGTCCCCATAAAGTATAGGTAGTGCTGCTGTTATTGGAACTAGTCCCTGTGATGCAAGTGCTATCAGCATACCCATTGACGCTGAAGAACTCTGAACTATACCTGTTATTGCGAACCCTGCTAATATTCCAAGTAATGGATTTTTACTTAAGAATAATAAAGCATTTCTGAAGCTTGCTAACTCTGATAATGGTTCAACAGCTTCTTTCATGAATTCCATACCTGTAAATAAAAGACCAAAACCGATAAGTATTTCTGCTACCTGTTTTGTTTTTTCTTTAGATGTAAACATGTAGAATATAATACCGATACCTAAAGCTATCGGAGCTATGTCCTCTAAGCTAAATGAAACTAACTGAGCTGTTACTGTTGTACCTATGTTGGCACCCATTATAACACCTATTGCCTGAGATAATGACATTATCCCTGCATTAACGAAACCAACTACCATAACTGTAGTTGCACTTGAACTCTGTATGATTCCTGTTACTACTGTCCCTACAAGTACACCCATTACTACGTTACTTGTAAGCATTTCTATTATTTTTTTAAGTTTGCTTCCTGCAGCTTTCTGAAGCCCCTCTCCCATTACTGTCATACCGTATAGGAACATTCCTAAGCCGCCTAATAAAGTGATTGCTGTCTGCATTTCTTCCTCCTTGAAAATAGATTATATATTATTATTTTTGTTTTCTTTTGGTTCCCTCACCAAGCAACATATTTATAATAACAAATTACAAATTTAAAAGAATTAAGAAAAAGTTAAGTAATTGTTAAAGGAACGTTAAATAACAACTCAAGTCAAGATATATTTCAGTTAATTATGTTATATTTTGATATCTTTTTAATCTTTTTTCTTAATAATCGAGTTATTTTTGTTAAATATAATATCGAATTAAATGTATATTTATATTGATAAACGTTTTTGAGTATGTTAATATATACTTGTAGAAGGAATGTGAAGTAATTGCCTGAAATTACGAGATTTTATGGTATAGTAATTAAAATGTTCTTTAAACCTAAAGAACATGAACCAAGCCATATACATGCAATATATGGTGAATATGTAGGAGAAATTAATATTAAAACATATGATTATAAGGATAAAGAGTTTAGAGCCTCTTGAAAACTATAAACTTCATGTAGTTTTTGATGATGACAAAGAGGTTATCTATAATGTTGAAGATGATATAAATGAAATTCCAAGCTATAGTGATTTGAAAAATATACCTGGCTTATTTAAACAAGTTCAACTAGATTCTAGTCGTACCTGTGTTTTCTGGAATGACTATATAGATTTACCTAGTGATGCCATATATGAATATGGTATAGAAAGAGGTGTTTAGTATGTCAGTTACTGATAAAGTCAAAACTCTACTTTCTATTAAAGATAAAAAGAATATTGAGTTGGCTGAATACTTTGGGATGTCTCCTCAATCTATGCAAAATAAGCTGAATAGAAGTAGCTTTTCAGCCGAAGATTTAATAAAAATATCTGATTTTTTAGATTGTGAACTATATTTTGAAATAGATAATAAAAAAATTCAATTAGAGCACAAAGACATTAGAAAATAAAAATCAATTATTTCAATAAAATTTATGAGAAAAAGAGCGATACATCAATATTGCTCTTTTTCTATATTTATCTCTATCTTAAGTTATTACTAATATTATTAAAAAATAACTTTGTATAAAATATAAAAAAGACTGTTACAAAATATGCAACAGCCAATTTCTATTCCAATATGGATCTAATCAAATTAATAGAATAATAAAGGATTTACATTCCAATATGGTTCTAATTTCTTTTATTCTACCACATAACACCGTATAAAAAAAGCACCATCACAAATTTTTATTAAATTTTAAAAATAAAACATCTAAAACCGATTTTTTCTCCTGATCATCTCATCTAATTCCTCTTTGCTATACTTGTACACCGTCTGCTCAAAATTGATAAACTTGTTCCTATTTTTTCTTGTACCATAATTATCTCTTTGGGTGCTACCATTGACGCTCTTATAATCAGATTGTAACGCTGCCATCAAGAACGCACACTTATTATCTACATTCCTATTTTTAGCCAGCTCAATCTTTTCACGCAAATAATCACAACCTTTTTCCTTGCTCATCAAAATATTAATAACCCTACTGGCATAACTATCTGTATATGAATATCCTAAAAACTCTTTTAACATACCTTTTGTTTCTATGGCAACCACTCTCTGCCCTGGTTGTTGTGTAATAAATGTTGTTTTAGTTGTGTTGTTATTGGTATTGTTATAGTCAATCTGTCTATTTGCATTATGACAAGTTGTCGTATTGCAAGATGACAGTCTGTCGTTTTGCATCTCGTCAACTTGGCAAGTTGCATCTGGACAATTTGTCATATCAATCTCCAACTCTTCCTCTACTTCTTTCATCTCATATTTATTAATCAAATCACTTTTTTCAGCAACAAGTTCGTCAAATCTATCGTAATCGATACTATACCATTTCGTTCTGTCAAATCCCACTTTGTTAAAATTACCTACTATTAAAAGTCCTTTATCTTCTAATGATTCAAAAATCCTCTGAACTGTCCTTTCACTCCAAAAATAGAAGTATCTCTCACGCCATTTCTTTAATGTATTAAAAGTCCAGTATCTACCATTTTTGTAATTTATACCGTTTTCTTTGTTTTTATTTATCCAATAGTCAACCATACCCAAAACAAGAGCCTCATTAATACCTAAAACAGCTGCCATCTTTGGACCTGCTCTAAATACAAAATCATTTTCTATCATCGTTTTCATAGAATTCTTCCTCCTAACTTTTTTACAATCTTTCTAAAGACAATCTATCATTAGAAGGATTCATCTGTCTTCTTTCAAGTGACATTTCACTTTTTCTTTGGAAAAATGACACCTTGTTTTTTTAACTTTATTTTGTGAAATTGCAGTTTTGAGCACAAAAAAATAAGATATTAAACCATTTATTGAAATTCAGGTTAATATCTTATTTTTTTATTTTTTTAATTTATATAATCCCAGTTACTTTTAGTACAAGCAAGAATAATGCAAATAATATACTCGGTTTTACAATTCTCGCACCATTTTTCATTACAAGTCCAGCACCTATATAACCTCCTACCATGTTACATATTGCTGCCACTATCCCAATCATAAACATTACCTGTCCGTTCAAAATAAAGATAATAAGTGCGGTAATATTTGTTGTAAGGTTTATCACTTTCGCCTGTGCATTTGATGTTTTTACACTCATTTTTGCAAATACAGTAAACGCTATTATTAAAAATGTTCCCGTTCCTGGTCCATAAAATCCATCATATATCCCTATGAAAAACGCTGCTGCACATGCGGTTACATATGTACGTTTATCCAAAACAATCTCATCAGAACCATAATCGTGGAATGTTTTTTTATTAAGCACAAAAAATGCAGATATTGGTAAAACCAAAACTAAAACGTATATCATCACTTTATCATCTACAAGCAAAGAAATATGTGCTCCAATTGATGAACCAATAATTGCTGCAATAACTGCTGGTATCGCCAATTTGAAGTTTACCAATTTATTTTTAATAAATCGCAAAGTAGCAAGTGTAGTCCCAAATGTAGAGGACATCTTGTTCGTTGCAATTGCTGTATGTGGTGGAAGTCCCGCAATTAAATACGCAGGAAGAGAAATCAGTCCACCTCCACCACCAATTGCATCTATCAAACCTGCCAAAAACAAAAATGGGCAGATAATTATAAATGTCTTTAACGTAATTTCCATTTACCCCTCCTTTAATCCTTCAATTGTACTCTTAATTTATATTTTTATTATAACAAATTTATTTCATTTTTTATAATTATTTACACTTTCAGTTTATAGACTTTAATTTCGTTTTATGCTAAAATATTCTTTGCAAAAATTTAGAACGTAAGGAGATGTTTTGTTCTTGTTTAACTATATAAAATTCCGGATACTGCAGATTTTTGGATTTATCTCATCAATCCCGCACCTAAATAAGTTTAGAAAAAATCCAGATAAATACACTTTAGATGAGAAGTTTGCATTTCTAAAAAAGATTGCTGCTAAGTCATTAAAAAAAGTAAATATCAATGTAAATGTAATCGGCAGGGAGAGAATTCCAAAAGAGCCAGTTCTTTTCGTAATCAACCATTCTAGTATGCTTGATAGCTACATTTTAGTAGACAGCGTTGATAGGGGTATAGGCTGCGTAATTGCAGATGAGCCAGTTTGGAGAAAAATTCCTATCGCAAGCAAGTGGATTGAGCTTGTTAAGTGTGTATTTATCAACAGAAAAAACAATCGTGAAGGAATGAAGGCTATAAACCAGGCTGCTGACAATATAAAAAATAATCACTCTATGGCTATCTTCCCAGAAGGTGATTTAACTTGGGTTAAAGATGACAATGCATATATATCAGACTTTAGATCTGGTGCATTAAAAATCGCTTACAAAGCAAAATGCCCTATTGTCCCAATGGTTATAAAAAATTCTAAGGGTACTTATGAAGGATATCAGCCAGTTGGAAAAATCAACTCTAAAGATGTTGAAGTTGAATTTTTAGATCCAGTTTATAAACACATAGAAAACCCTAGATACAAAACTGTAGAGCTTGGAGAAGAAATTAGAGAATCAATGATTGAAAAAATGAGAGAATTTGACGAGGCTAAATGCGAACGTGCTACTGTTTAGTATTTTGTAATTAGATATTATTATATTTATAGAAGTTATCGTAATTATATTATGGTAACTTCTTTTTTTATTATTTTAGAGAACTTGATAAATTATTTCTTATATTACAATTTTGTATCTTTTGATATTAATTCTTTTGTGAATATCCTTTTCATAGTATAATATACTAAACAAAATAAATAGGATGTAAGATTTCTATTATTTAAAAAGATTTCTCGAAAGGAGAATTATTATGAAAAAAAATCTTGTTTTAGCATCAATTTTAGCAGTATCTCTTCTAGCAGCAGGTTGCTCTCAGGCTGGAAAAGCATCTGATGTAACTCCAGTAACATTGACAGAAAGAGAAAAACAGATTGCAGCTTTATCAGGGGAATATCCATTTGTAGTGGATGTAAACTACCCAGAAGATGTTAAGGGAACTGTACTTTCTTATGAAGTTTGGAAAAATGGCTCTATGGTAGAAAACAACGTGGTTGTGTTTGGCGGATCTGCTGACGAAAGCAATAAAGAATCATTTACTATGATTTACGATATAGATGATGATTGGAAAAACTGCAAACTAAACCTATCATCCACTTCTGCCCGTACTAGCTTTGATATAAGCCTATTAAATGATAAAAACAGTGCCCCTAATGCTGCAATGCCATCTTTTGCCGCTGCAGAAGATGTAGATGAGTACTATAACGTAAAACTTGTTCCAGGTGGCTCATATGTACTATCTGCCCTAACATTGTCTTACGGCAACTCTATGGAAGCTATTAATCATGGAAAAGGAGACTACAAAGACTTCACTTCAGAAATAGACAAAAACAACACTTGTGTACTTGTAAGACTTGACACATTTGACAGTGAAAAAGCTGCAGAAAAGTACGCAGACTCTATGTTGGTTAATGAAGAATAAATAACTATACTTTAATAACTAAATTAAAAATAACCTCTTGTATATATTTACTTTTTTATATTAGAGATATATAATAAAGTTGATTATTTTATATAAACTTCAAAATTAATTTTGACATTTATAATTAAGTATTATAAAATATGTTTAGAGGATAGCATGTAGATGTTCGATCGAAAGAAGACTCTATGTGTGCAGATACCGCAAGTTTATTTATATAATACTTGCGGTATTTTGTTTTTTGAGGAGAATAAAAAATGAAACCATTTAAAAGCATTGACGAACAAATAGAAATCTTAAGAAATAGAAATTTAAATTTTAAAAATTTAGAAAGAGCTAAATCTTATTTACTTAATTACAATTACTACAATGTTATTAATTTCTACAGTAAATTTTTTATGGATAAAGATTGTAATTTATATTATGATGATGTTTATTTTGAAGATATAATGGATGTTCATCTTTTTGATAAAGAAATTAAAGCAATAATATTTAAAGCTATTATGGAAATTGAAAGACACTTTAAATCTATTCTTTCTTATAATTACTGTAATTTTTTTAAAGATGATTTGTACTCTTATTTAGATGTAAAAACTTATAATAGTAAATATATTGTTCAAGCGACTGATATGGCATACAAACTATCTAAAATTATTTTAAAAAATGAGAATGATAAAAAGTATAATTCTATAAAGCATTATATAAAAACACATAACTCAGTCCCATTTTGGATATTAGTTGATTATTTATCATTTGGGGATATTATTTACTTTTATAAATATTTAAATGATAAAATTAGAAATAGTGTAGCAGCTGATTTATCTAATTTTATTAAAGATAATTTATCTAAAAAAAATATTAAACCTGTATCATCAAAGCTTATTCAAAATGCTATTTGGAATATAAGAGAACTTAGAAATATTACAGCTCATAATAACATCCTTTTAGGATTTAAATGTAGTAATGACTTACCTTTCTATGAAGATTTACATATTAAATATAATATAAAAAAAGCTGATAATCGTCAGTCTGTTTATAATAGCATATTATCTATGCAATTTTTCTTATCTCACGAACAATATACAAAATTATTTAGTGAAATAGAGGAAAAAATTATAAATTTAAAGTGTAAAATTCCAGATAAATATTTTAAAAAAATAATTTTTTCATTAGGATTTCCAGAATAATTATACATATTTTTAAATAAAAAGCTGCTGTAATAACTTACAGCAGCATATTTTTATCTATTCCTTTTTCTTATATAATAAATCTTTGCAAAAAACTCAGAGAAAATCATCACATCAAAAACAACCATCGCAACCATACCATATCCCATAAGCGCCTCTGTAATCCAAGTAGTTCCTCTAAGAAGATAAATCCAACCGAAAAACAACACAACACAAATCTTAGTAACAGTAATCGCTATATTATTAGCCTTAAACTCAATCGCTGAATCTACCTTTCTCTGCTCTTCTCTCTCCTTGTCGCTCTCATCAAACATTGAATTAACTATCCCATTCAACCCGAACATAAACATCAAAGATGTCATCATAACAGGATAATAATCAAAACCTCTAGCAAAACACAATACTAGCTGAAGAAGTGCCAAAGAAATAAACGTCACTCCCCAAACAACAAAATCCTTCTTATTCTTTATCATATAAGTCAACTCCCATAATATATATTTTATTTATGTAAATTATACCACAGACCTATAAATAATCTTTCTTCATTTTTTCTCAATTTTCTCAAAATATCTAACTTCAAACCAGTCCCCCCACCGTGTACGAGCGACAGAACTATAAACATAATTAATTATTGGTATAAAAAAGAAGGGAAGTAAGTCAAAACAACGACAATTCTGCAAGCGCCTCGCAACTTTGAAATGTGTTACTCTAAAGTGCGAGGCGCTGAAGCCTGGAGTCCTTTTGACTACTTCCCTTCTTTTCTATATCCCAACATTAATTATTTTATTTTCTTAGCGATATCTTTGGCGAAGTATGTTATTATCATATCCGCACCAGCTCTTTTTATTGAAGTTACTGCTTCCATTATAGCATCTTCATTTAAAAGCCCTTCCTTAACTGCTAACTTAAGCATTGAATACTCACCAGAAACATTGTATGCACAAAGTGGCATATCAAAATTATCCTTAACTCTTCTTATAACGTCTAAGTAAGAAAGCGCAGGTTTAACCATTATTATATCTGCTCCTTCTTCTATATCTAAAGCACACTCTCTTAAAGCTTCTGTGCTATTTGCTGGATCCATCTGATAAGTTTTTCTATCTCCAAATGATGGAGCTGAGTTTGCAGCATCTCTAAATGGTCCATAGAAACTTGAAGCATATTTTGCACTGTATGCCATTATTCCTACTGTTTCAAAACCATTTTCGTCAAGTGCATTTCTTAAAGCACCTATTCTTCCGTCCATCATATCAGAAGGAGCTACCATATCAGCACCTGCTTTTGCATGGCTAACTGCTATCTTAGCTAAATATTCTAATGTCTGGTCGTTATCAACATAACCTTTTTCTGTTAATATTCCACAGTGTCCGTGGCTTGTGTACTGGCACATACAAACATCTGTTATTACGTTCATCTCTGGAGCTACTTCTTTTATCTTTCTAACAGCTCTCTGAACTATTCCATTATCTGCAAATGCTTCTGAACCACAAGCATCTTTTTCACCTGGTATACCGAACATTATAACGTGTTCTATACCTAATTCCACTATTTCTTTTATTTCAGCTTCTAACATATCTACTGAAAAATGGTAAACATCTGGAAGTGAAGGTATTTCTTCTTTTATATTTTCACCTTCAACAACGAATAGTGGGTATATAAGATCGTCTACATCTATTTTAGTTTCTCTTACTAAATTTCTCATTGCTTTGCTTATTCTAAGTCTTCTAGGTCTTTTTAACATATCAATTCCTCCATTTAAACTTTTAACAAATTTCTAACAATCTTTTAAAAATATTTAGAGTTAGAATGTATTACTTAAATTTTACTTTATTTAACACCTGTATTTATTTTAAATGTATTTGGTTAAAAAGTCTAGTCTTTTTTACTTTATATTAAAATTTTTACAAGTTAAAATACAAATAAGTATTGAAATTTTCATATTTAGAGTTTTAAAATAGAACTATTTTAATTTTTATGAATTTATGAAATTAAAATTCTCTTGCTAGTATTTCTTCTTTTCTTGAAAGTATATCATCGCTTAAAAGTTCTTTTTCAACTTTATCAAATCCTACTCTCTCTACAGTAACTGCAAATCTTTCTCCAAAGTTTCCATTTTCTCTGAAGAATAATATTGCTTTTTCTATAGTTTTCATTACTTCTGCTTCGTCTGTAAATATTTTTCCTAATAATTTACCATGAGAAATCTGTTTACCCCATCTTCCTCCAACGTAAACTTTGTATCCCTGTTTCTGTGTATCCATTGCTTTGAAGTAGCATTTTTCTATACATCTACCACAGTTTATACATTTATCGTAATCTACAACCATAGTTCCATCAACTAATTTAGCTGCTCCAACTGGACATACTGCCTCAACAGCACATTTTTTACAGCTCTTACATTTATCTAAATTTATAGCTGGAACTCTCGCCCCTATAACACCTAAATCGTTTAAGTTTGGTTTTACGCAGTTATTTGGACATCCACCAACAGCTATTTTGAACTTGTGAGGTAGATTTACATCATGCCATTTTGAATAGAATTCGTCGTGTATTTTTTCTGATAAATCATAAGTATCTATAAGCCCATACTGACAAGTTGTCCCCTTACAAGATACAACTGGTCTAACTCTCTTTCCTGATCCACCAGTTTCTAGCCCTTTTTCTGCTAAAAATTCCATAAATGGCTCTATATTTTCAAATGGTATTCCTGGACATTCAAAAGTTAATCTTGTAGTAACTAAAACTTCTCCATTACCAAATCTCTCTGCTGCTTCGGCTACATTTCTAAGAACCTCTGCACTTACCTTACCATTTTTTGTAATTACTCTTCCTGAAAAATTATCTGTTCCTTTGTTGCTAAAAAATCCTAAAGCTTTTACTCTAGTTTCCTCTGCCTTACTTACTGTTAAAGTTGCCATACAAATGCCTCCTAAAAAATTTAATATTTTCCCAATTTATAGTCTAAAATTTCCTTATTAATAATTTTGTTATCTAAAAAGCCTCTACTTATTAATATAACACTTTTTCATATAGGTTTAAAATTATATTAAATTATCTTCTCAATAAGATTTCCTTATAGTTACTTGTAATCTTTATGCTATAATTAAGTTATAAATCATTCATTAATTCAAGGAGGAATTCCTATGACAATAAGACATTTAAAAATTTTTGTAAGTGTCGCTGAAAATGGAAAAATGAGTACAGTAGCGTCAAAGTTTTTCATATCTCAACCTGCAGTAAGCCAAGCAATTAAAGAACTAGAAGACTACTACGGCGTATTATTATTTGATAGAATTTCTAAAAAATTATACATAACTGAAGCTGGCAAGAAACTTTTAGAATACGCTAAAAATGTTTTAGCAGAATTTGACAAATTAGAAGAAGGTATGAATGCTTTTAAAGACGTTAAAACTCTTAGAATAGGCGTAACTGTAACTGTTGGAACAAACTTTATCTCTAAAGTTTTAGCTGAATTTAAGGAAAATACTAAAAACGTTGAAACATATATAAGAATGAATAACACTAAAAATATAGAATCCCTTCTCCTTGAATCAGAGCTTGATTTGGCTGTTGTCGAAGGTAAAGTTAAGAACAAGGAGCTAATCTCCATACCAGAAGTGGACGATATCTTGGTGCTTCTATGTTCAAAAAATCATCCATTCTACGGTAAAGAGCACATCACATTTGCTGATTTAAAAGATGTCAACTTTGTCCTTAGAGAACCTGGAAGCGGAACAAGAGAACTTTTTGAAAAATACCTTGAAAAACACAAATTAAAAATAAATGCAACTTGGGAAGCAAGCTCTCCAGAAGTCATCAAACAGGCTGTAATTAACGACGGATGCGTAACTGTAGCTTCTTTAAGACTCTTTGAAAAAGAAATCAAAAGCGGTGAAATGTACGCATTTAAAAACAAAACTAAAGAATGGAACAGATCATTCTCTGTTGTATACCATAAAAACAGAAAACTGCCTGAATACGCTGAAAAATTCATAGAAATCGTAAAAGAAAACAAAGAATTTAACATACTAGAAGATATAAAATACGGAATACTATCTTAATCACAAACACATTAAATTTTTGCAAAATAAAAAGAGTTAGCTACTACAAAATCTTGTAACAGCCTAACTCTTTTTATTTTTTATCTAAATCTGCCGAAAATTGCAGATATCATCATTGATAATACAGTCACCGGTATAGATATTATTATGCAGGTCGTCATAATCAGGAACATATAAGTAACCAATCTTATAAACTTCCCACTAAAATCTATCCCCATAAGTCCAAAAATAACCGTACAAAGCACGATTATAAGCACAACTATAGGAATTGCACTCTTGCTATTTTCTATATCTGCTCTACTAAGCGACAAATGTATGCAAATTGAGTAAATCGCAAATAAAAGAACTATTCCTTTTATAGAAAATAGCGATGGCGAACTTATAATTAAAAACAGTGTATTTATCCCAGCCATAACTATATGCACAATAAACTTGAATAAATCCAGGTTTTCAATCATTTCTAAACTCTTCTCAATATCTATAATCATATTAAATATCGTAAACTCGCTGCCTAAATAGAATTTTATCAACACGTACACGATAAAGCTTCCTATTATAACCGGCGCAGTTCCAATAAAGAAATCTCCAATCATC